>WNGD01000008.1_pt1 | contig 247337 bp, 194 predicted proteins | sample 5400671 | NCBI WGS metagenome assembly WNGD01 (sample SAMN13153369, study PRJNA577476) | soil metagenome | isolation source: 40 cm soil or saprolite under grassland replicate 2 | place: USA:California | collected 2016-06-15 | reverse complement strand
TGCCTTTTATTTTATTCTGTTCAGCTAAGCGCACACACACGGTCTATTGCTCGCGAATTATACAACAGCATGACTCGTAGGTCTGAGGCGCAGCCTCGCTGGTAACCCTGCGGGAAAGCCGCGTGAACGCGGCTAAAGAGTGTTCGCTTCTTTCCACCTAAATGCTGAATCGAACGCAATCAGTTGAACAGAATCCGCCAGCCGTCTTCAGACGGCTTTCCCGAAGGTTGATAGACCAGCGCTTTTAGCGCTGGTTCAGCCAGGCGAGGTAGACCCTCAGCGCGCTTCAGCGTGCTTTGGTTAACGGCTTTAGCATCAGGGATTCTGGCCCGGTGCCCGGAGTAAGCCCGTTGAAACGGGCTAGAGGATTTCTGGTGCGTCCTGACCCGGGCGTAAAACGCCCGGTCTAGTAACCCTGCGGGAAAGCCGCGTGAACGCGGCTGAAGGAGAGTCCGTTTCTTTTCACTGTAATTCGCTTCTTCTTACCGGAAATGGTGAATCGATCGCAGTCATAGAACAATCTTCGCGATGGGCCAACCCCAACTAGCAATGCGAGTATGAAAAAATCTTCCTTGCCTGCGCCTCTGGCGATGCTGCTGGTTGCGGCTGCTTTGCTCGGTTGCAACCTGACCAATCGCTGGGCTAATAAGAAAAAGCCCGTAGTGCGCCACTGCTTTTCTCAAAACACAGCCGGCAACACTGCAACTGATTCCAACGCCGCTGCGAATAACTCGACTGGCTCAAACAATGCTGCCGGCCAGTCTGCTGTCCACGATCAAACCGGATACCTGCTTACGTCGGATGAAGGAGGATTCAGCGTCAGGCTGCCGCCTGGTCTTCCGCCACCTGATCCTCCGAAGCCAATCGAGCCGGGCCATGAATACGCCGGCGTCAGTTACTGGTCATTTCGTGACGGGTGTCACTGCCTGCTTAATTACATCGACATCACAGCGACAGCGGCGTCCGGAAAAGCGGATGAAAGCATACTCGCCGACCGTCGTGGGATGGTGAGCAAAGACGAAAATCGGCCGGTCAACATTGATAGGGAAGAAGCCTCTCGCGTGCAGGATCATCCGGCGCTCTCAGTTTATTTGTCCGGCGTCGGAGTGAACGGCCAGCCGGAATACCGTCGTTACAAGTTTATTGTCTCCCGAGGTCGCGTTTACGAGATCGAGTTTGCGGCTGAGGACAAGACGGAGCTGGACCACCCGGCAGTTAACGCGTATTTCAATTCATTTCAGTTCTTCGGGGAACTTGATGCGTCGGTTATCAACAAGCCTTTGCCGAAATATCCTTTGAACGTGGGCACTCTTTATCATCAGGGAACAATAGTCGTCCTGGTAACAGTGAACACTGATGGCCGGGTAATAGAAGCGCGCGCCTTGAGCGGTCCAAAGCTGCTACGCACAACTGTGGAAGAGGCGGCACTCAAAGCCCGCTTTCCTCCCAGCAAGTCAAAAGTGACGGGAACTCTGGCTTATAAGTTTCCCGGGCCATAGCCGGTGTAAACAGTAGGTCGGGAGTGATTAGAGATATTCAACGTGATTCGCCATGTCCGGAATCGTCAATACGTCGTAGACCAACATCAGCGAGCCGATCAATTCTCCGATAGAGCATTGGGGATTAGCGTAAGCGATACCAGCGTGCGGTACGCCTTCACTCGCAAGCATGAGGAAGTCAGAATCCATCGTCACCATCACTCGCCGTTCAGACAATGCAAAGCCGAGTTGCTCGCGATCCGATAGTCCGCTCTTTCCGGCTTCCTGAACCGTCAGCACGTTGACTCTGCGACGCCGCAAACCATCAGCGACTGCGCGGTGTATATGCTCGTCCAGATAGAAGCTAATCTGCTCCATCGAGCAGTTTTTCTTTTAGTTTGGAAGGAAACTGTGCCCGAAGTTCATCAGCGAGTTGGTCGTTGCGGCGAATGTCATTGCGAATCTCTTCAACATTGTCGAAGTAGTAGGCAAGGGCAGCATGGACATCGCTCAAAGTGAGTTCCGGATACGCTGCTACGATCTCATCCGGGCCCATGGACAAATCTTCTTGCCAGATAACGATGTCCATCACGCGGATGCGGTGGCCTGCAATACAAGCTTTTCCACCCTGAATTCCGGGCGTTTTGGTGATGCGCTCTGTTAAGACCTTTGCCATTGGAGATTCCCGCGACTAAAGAGTTGAACGAATTCTAGCACGACGGGCCGCCTGAGTCCGATGCCTTCGATTACTCAAGATGCTCAGGAAGAAACCTTGCGAATAGATTTTGTTCGGGACCCTGTGGAGGCAGGACTGTAAACTAGCCTCCCCTTTCTAACTCGGATAGAATGCGCCAGCCGTCTTCAGACGGCTTTCCCGAAGGGTTGATAGACCAGCGCTTTTAGCGCTGGTTCAGCCAGGTAAGGAAAGGCCTTAGCGCGCTTCAGCGTGCTTTGGTTCGCAGCTTTAGCATCACGGCTACAGGCCCCGCGTACCGGAGGTAAGCCCGTTGAAACGGGCTTTGCGATTCTGGTGCGTCCTGACCCGGGCGTAAACGCCCGGTCTAGTAACCTGCGGGAAAGCCGCGTGAACGCGGCTAAAGGAATGTTCGCTTCTTTTCACTGTAAATGGTGAATCGATCGCGGTTAGTTAAACAGAATCGCCAGCCGTCTTCAGACGGCTTTCCCGAAGGGTTGATAGACCAGTGCTTTTAGCGCTGGTTAGGCCAGGTGAGGGAAAGCCTTAGCGCGCTTCAGCGTGCTTCGATTGACAGCTTTAGCAACACGGCTACCCGCCCTGGAGGTAAGCCCGTTGAAACGGGCTTTGCGATTCTGGTGCGTCCTGACCCGGGCGTAAAACGCCCGGTCTAGTAACCCTGCGGGAAAGCCGCGTGAACGCGGCTAAAGAATTGAATGAGCCGCGTAAAGTATTAAATTCAGTTGTAGCTCAAAATCCAAGGAGATCATTTTTCTATGCGCCCCTTTTGCCAACGCCACCTTGAAAACGGAGGCGACCGTGACTTCTAAAACACACAGTGCCTTTTTTGATCTGACTCGACTTTTTCTTGTCGCCATCGTAGGCCTTTTAGCTTTTGTTGCTTTGGCGTTGCCGCTTTCAGCGTCTGCGCAGGAAGAGAAGGCCGCAGAAAAAGCTGCTGCGGAAAAGGCCCGGCAGGAAGCTGCGGCCAAACAGCAAGCATCTCCAGAAGCGCAAGCGACGCCGAAGCCAGAGGAAACAAAGAAGCCTGACGAAGAGAAGCCCAATGAAGAAAATAAACCAACCGACCCAATGTCGTCGCCGACTTTTAATGGGTTGCGGTTTCGCTCCATTGGTCCCGCGTTCACTTCGGGCCGGGTCATAGGTTTTGCGGTTGATCCCAATAATCCGGCGCGCTATTTCGTGGCGTCGGCCTCGGGTGGGGTGTGGAAGACCATAAACGACGGCACAACGTGGACACCTGTGTTCGACAAAGAAGGTTCGTACTCGATCGGCGCGATTGTGCTCGATCCGAAAAATCCTCTGACTGTTTGGGTAGGCACCGGCGAGAACAATAGCCAGCGCAGCGTCTCGTACGGCAACGGCGTCTATCGTTCCGATGATGGAGGCAAGACGTGGAAAAACGTCGGCCTCAAAACTTCCGAGCACATTGGCCGCATTGCCATCGATCCGAAAGATTCAAATACGGTTTATGTAGCAGCGCAGGGACCGCTCTGGGGCCCGGGCGGCGAGCGCGGCCTCTTCAAGACAAGCGACAATGGCAAGACCTGGAAAAAGATTCTGACAGTCAGCGACAACACCGGTGTCACCGACGTGGTGATCGATCCGCAGAACCCGGAAACAGTTTATGCGGCTTCATATCAGCGCCGTCGCCACATGTGGACTCTGATTAATGGCGGGCCGGAAAGTGCGATCTACAAATCGACGGACTCGGGCGCGACCTGGAATAAATTGAAAGCCGGCCTGCCTACAACGGACATGGGCCGTGTTGGACTGGCAATCTCGCTGGTGGATTCGAATGTTATCTATGCCACCGTTGAAGCGGCGGACAAGAAAGGTGGCATCTTCCGCTCGAGCGATCGCGGTGGCAGTTGGGAACGCCGCAACGAGTTTGACGCGACTGCGATGTACTACGCGCGCGTCGTCGCCGATCCGAAGAACGTCGATCGAATCTACGTCATGAATGTGTTTCTGATGGTCTCCGACGATGGCGGCAAGACCTTGCGACGCCTGGGCGAAAAATCGAAGCACGTTGATAACCACGACATCTGGATCAACCCGAACGACATCGACCATTATTTAGTGGGCTGCGATGGTGGCGTTTATGAAAGCCACGACCGCGGGGTGAATTGGGAGTTCAAGCGCAACCTGCCCATCACGCAGTTCTATGATGTAACCAGCGATAACGCGTTGCCGTTTTATAACGTTTATGGCGGCGCCCAGGACAACTTCAACGTGGGTGGCCCATCGCGCACGCGCAGCGCTTCCGGGATCGCAAACTCGGATTGGTTCGTCACGCTTGGCGGCGACGGCTTCCGCACTCAGGTTGATCCGGAAGACCCAAACACGGTTTATTCCGAATATCAGAACGGCTCCCTGTCGCGATTTGATAAGCGCACCGGCGAGCGCATGGGCATTCAGCCGGCAACCGGCCGCGGTGAAGATCCGCTGAGATGGAATTGGGATTCGCCTTTCATTATCAGTCCCCACTCGCACACGCGACTTTACTTTGCCGCCGACAAACTTTTCCGCAGCGATGATCGCGGCGATAGCTGGCAAGTCGTCAGCGGCCAGCTCTCGCGCGGACTGGATCGCGACAAGCTGCCCGTGATGGGCAAGGTCTGGAGCATGGACGCGGTGGCGAAAAATGCTTCGACGGCGTTCTTCGGCAATGCTTCGGCGCTGGCGGAATCGCCGAAGAAGGATGGCCTGATCTATATCGGCACGGATGACGGCCTGATTCAGGTGACGGAAGATGGCGGCAAGAACTGGCGCCGGATGGAAACTTTTCCCGGCGTCGCCGACATGGCTTATGTCAGTAAGATTACTACCTCCAATCACGAGACAAATACGGTCTATGCGGCGTTCGACAATCATCAGAATGCCGACTTCAAGCCTTACCTATTGAAAAGCACGGATGCCGGGCGCACATGGATTTCCATCGCCGCGAACCTGCCAAAGAATGGGCCGGTGTGGGCCCTCGCCGAAGATCACGTTAATCCGAATCTGCTTTTTGCCGGCACGGAGTTTGGCGTTTTCTTTTCCGTTGACGGCGGTCAAAAATGGATTCAGCTCAAGGGTGGATTGCCGACCATCGCGGTGCGCGACATCAATATTCAGAAGCGCGAGAACGATCTGGTAATCGGCACTTTCGGGCGCGGCATTTACATTCTGGATAACTACACGGCGCTGCGCCTGCTGAAGCCGGAAATGCTGAAGCAGGATGGTCTGACTTTCCCGGTCAAGGATGCGCTGATGTACATCCAGTCTCAGCCGATTGGCGGGCGCGGCAAAAGTTTTCAGGGCGAATCTTATTACACGGCCGAAAACCCGCCGTTCGGCGCGACGTTTAGTTACTACCTAAAAGAAGAATTGAAGACTCGCAAAGCGAAGCGGCAGGAATCTGAAAAGGAAGCGGAGAAGAAAAGCACTGGCATTGTGCTTCCCAGCCCTAACGATCTGCGCGCGGAAGAAGAAGAGGAAGCGCCGGCAATCATTATCACCGTGACAGACTCTGAAGGCCGTGTGGTGCGCCGGCTTACCGGTCCGGTAACAGCGGGCATGCAGCGCGTCACATGGGACCTGCGCTATCCGCCGGCTTCTCTGCCGCCGCCGCCAAATCCGGAGACAGAGGATCCCTTCAGCGATCCTCCGGGTGGTCCACTGGTGATGCCCGGCGCCTATAAAGTTTCGGTGGCGAAAAGAATCAACGGCTTGATGACGCAGGTGGGACAGTCGCAGGATTTTCAAGTAATCGTCGAGGGCCAGGAAGGAATGTCCGCTGCTGATCGTGGGGCGCTGGTTGAGTTTCAGAAAAAAGCGGCGCGGTTGCAGCGCGCCGTGCAAGGGGCGCTCGAAGCCGCCAATGCGCTTAAGCCACGCCTGGTGCTAATCAGGCGAGCGCTACTGGACACGCCGGCCGCGGGAGATAAGTTATTAGATGACGCATCGGCACTTGATAAGCGGACCAACGAAATTCTGCGCGCTTTGCGTGGCGATACGGCTTTGCGCGCGCGCAACTTTAATCTGCCGCCTTCGATCACCGAACGCGTCGGTGACATCGTCGGCGCACAGCGGACCTCGACTGCTCGACCGACCCAGACGCAGATGAATCAATACGCGGCGGCGGCGCAGGAGTTTGAACAAACGCTGGCGGCGCTGCGGCAGTTGATTGAGGGAGACCTGGCAAGATTGGAGAAACAGATGGAAGCGGCTGGCGCGCCCTGGACGCCTGGTCGTATTCCTGAGTGGAAAGACCAGTAACCAAAGCGCCAAGAAACCAAACTCGCAGTCAGGAAGGGGGCATGCCCCCGCTCTCGGCTTTGGTCTGACACTTAGCTAGTTTTCTGAATAGATAGTTTACGAGGCTGCCGGGGAATGCCCCCTTCCTGACTGCGGGTTCTAATACCTGAGCAAAGCATCCCCAAAATAACTTGTTGACCTTCGCCTCGCGATAACTCTATAGTCCTTTAGCCGCCAGCGTGCGCAGCAACCTTATTTCGGCCCGCCTCTCGCCTCTAATCACAACGCAGGCATTCCTCGAAAGGATACAGACATGAAGACACTGAAACTACTTCTCATAGTATTGTGTTTGACGGCCGCCAGTTCTTTTGCCCAGCAGCGCGGGGTTGCACCCGTCGCAAAGCCTATTCAAAGCAGCCCTATGATCGTCGATCGGGAAACGGGTCAGACACTTCTTTGCAAAGGAGCAACGGTCCCGGCCGGATTTGTCATCTCCGGCGAAATGTTTTCCGACGCCTGCAATGGGCCTGCGTGGATCGTCAAGAGGAAAGCCCCATCACCGCGCGCTCTGGATCGAGCGTTCGGCACTGCCCTGGGCCTTTCGTGGTCCGAACCGAATGAAGTCATCGCCGCAGGTCAGTGCGAGGGTTTGCAGCAAACAATCAAAAATACTTACAACTTCAAGCCGGCCTTGCTTGATGATGCGCAAATGAAGGCGAAGTCGGCGAGCCTGGATGTTTTTTGGAATCAGGTAAGACAATCGCAGGCGACGCTCGTGCCCTGTCTGCGCAAGGCACTCAAAGAAGAAAAGTCGGGCTCTTTCTTCAATATTGACGGCAGCATGCTTCTGGTTGAACTCGACCCATCTCCGGCTTCGAAAGCGTTGCAGGTCAAAAAATTCATCAACGCCGATTTGGATGGAACTGATCTTGAGTACTGGGTGAAAACGATGGCCCGCCGTGGCGTTGAAGGGTTCGATACTTCCGAAGCCGGTGCTAAATGGTTGTCATATCCGGCAGCGAAATACAAGATCGCCGCGCATGGCGATTTTCCGGTCGGAGCTTTCGCGGGCGCGGTGTTTATCTTTGGCAGCGTGCAGGAAGATTTCGCTACACCGGTCCTGCTTAGAGTCGCGAATGACCTTGAACATCCTCATCGCGTCGACGCCTTATCAATGCTGATGAGCCAGGCTACGCCCGCCTCTTTCCGCGCGCTAAAGGAAGTTAATACTTCCGGCTTACCGGCACACACGAGCGCGTCAATACGAGACTTGCTGGATAATCCAAATCTTCTGAAACCGCGCGCTCAGCCAAAACTGACGCGCGAAGAGAACATCAGAGCATTCCAGGGTATCGTGGATGGAGACTACAATGCATTTCGCGAGCTGGTGCTAAAGGCGCCCGACGGTGAAGCTGACGCCGTGGCGACCCTGCGCGCCGAAGATATTCCCCTTGTTCGTCGCGCTCGTCGGGCATCAATCGCCAGGTGCAATCAGCACGCTATTAGCGACTACGCGAGTTTCACTCAAATTCTCTGGGCCTTGGCCTGGAAGGCGGAATTCGCTAAATGATAGTTCGGTAGCAGTTAGAATTTGGCATTCTATCCGCAGATTAGACAGATTCTAAAACAATACGACGTAACAGATTAGGATTTCGGCACGAAGTTCTCTAATTGATCTGCGTAATCTGTGCAATCTGTGGATAAGATTGGTCGCCTACCACTCTTCCCGGGCGATGTAGTTGAGGACGGATTTGATTGAGGCTACTGAATAGCCGCCGTCCTTCTTGAGGATAGGAAGGTGGCGATAGCGGCCGAGCGACATTTTGTTCAGCGCCGCGGCGACGGAATCGGTCTCGCGCAGAGTCTCAGGATTCGGGCTCATTAAAGTTTTTACTGCTACGTCTCCAGCCACGCCTGCCGCACCCGTCATTTTGCAGAGCACGTCGTGCTCCGTGAAGATTCCCTTTAACTGATCCCCATCCAGCACCAGCGCGCAGCCCGTCTGCGCCTCTTTCATGCGCCGAACGACTTCACGGGCCGGGGTTTCGGGACTAACAAACAGAGTCCCTTCCTGATGAAGCCGGCGCAGGTCGTCTTCCATAACCGAACGCGCCAACCCAGAGGTGTTCTCAGCGCGCGGCACATCAAGATCGCGAAATGACGAGAGGCAGTTCTCGCAGCGATCCGTGCCCTCGATGTTTTCATGGCCGCAGGATGGACAAATCATCGTCGATTGTCAGAACCGCCTGCGGTAGCGGGCGGTTGATCTACCGGTCTGACTTGCTTGATACCGCTGGTTTAACCGCCCGCTACCGCAGGCGGTTCTGACCTATTCCACCACCCAGGTGTCGCCGCTGTTGATTAGCTTCTCCAGACTGCCCGGTCCGGACTTCGCAATCGCCGCATCGATCTGCTCAGTCATCATGTCTTCGTAAGTCTTGCGCTCGACGGCGCGAAAGATTCCTACCGGCTGCGGGAAGGATGGCTGCTCCATACGCGCCAGCATGAATGCTACTGAAGGATCCTGCAGATAAATGTCGTGCACCAGAATGTCCGCTTCGGTGATTCCATTCTCACCGATGGTGACCACTTCCGGATGCGCGCCGTTCATGCGAATACCCTGCGTGCGATCCTTGCCGAAGATCATGGGCTGACCATGCTCCAGATAAAGGACGCGTTCGGAGCGCACACTGCGCTCGGCGAACGAATCAAAAGCGTGGTCGTTGAAGATATTGCAGTTCTGGTAAACCTCTACGAACGAAATGCCTTTGTGCCTGGCTGCGGCCTGGACTATCGCGCCCAGATGCTTGACGTCGATATCGATTGAGCGGGCCACGAAGGTCGCCTCGCTGGCAATAGCGAGTGAAAGCGGATTGACCGGATAATCAATCGTGCCCATCGGGGTTGACTTGGTCTTCTTCCCCATCTCCGACGTCGGACTGTACTGGCCCTTGGTCAATCCATAGATGCGATTGTTGAAAAGAATGTAGTTCAAATCCAGATTGCGCCGGATCGCATGCATGAAATGGTTGCCGCCGATCGAGAGCGCGTCGCCGTCGCCGGTGATCACCCAAACGCTCAACTCGGGATTTGCGGCTTTGATGCCGGTGGCGATCGCAGGCGCGCGGCCGTGAATGCTGTGGAAGCCGTAGGTGTTCATGTAGTAGGGAAAGCGCGACGAACAACCAATGCCGGAAACGAACACGATCTTCTCGCGCGAAATCCCCAGCTCGGGCATCACCTTCTGCACATTGTTCAGGATGGCGTAGTCGCCACAGCCCGGGCACCAGCGCACTTCCTGGTTGGAGACGAAGTCGGCCTTCGCTAATTTCACCGGCGCGACGCCACCAGAGGTTGGCAAGCCCGCATCGCTCTCCGCCGAGACACTTGTCTCCGTGATCGACTTGTGTCCGTTACCACCTGTTCCATTACCTTCTGTGTTCATTCTTACTCCCTGCCTTTATCCGTTTTGATCTGCGTTCATCTGCGGCAAATTAGTTCTTGCTGCGAAGCACCTGCGTTCCCGGTTACAAATACTCCTCGACCTTGCGCACAATCTCGCGAATCTGAAACGGCCGGCCTTTGACTTTCGAGAAGGCCACCGCATCAACCAGGTACTTTGCCCTGATCATGGTGCAAAGCTGGCCCAGGTTCATCTCCGGCACAATCACAGTCTCGAATCCGCTCAGCACTTCGCCCAGGTTCTTCGGGAAAGGATTTAGGTAACGCAGATGCGCGGCCGATACGCTCTTGCCTTCCTTCTGCAACTTTTCTACTGCCGTAGTTATCGAGCCGTACGTCGATCCCCAACCCAACACCAGAACCTTCCCGGTCTTTTCCCCGAAAATTTCCACCGGGGGAATATCATTGGCGGCGCGATCAACTTTCTCCTGACGCAAAAGCACCATGAAGTGGTGGTTCTCAGGATCATAATTAACATTGCCGGTGATGTGCTGCTTTTCAATGCCGCCGACGCGATGCTCTAAACCCGGAGTTCCCGGAATCGCGTACGGGCGCGATAGGGTTGCTTCATCGCGGGCATAGGGCATGAAGTTGGTTGGATCAGTCGTGAACTTGATGTCGATCTTCGGCAGATCGCTGATTTCCGGAATGGCCCAGGGCTCCGCGCCGTTTGCCAGATAACCATCGGAGAGATAAAACACCGGCACCATGTACTTGAACGCGAGGCGCACCGCTTCGATGGCCATGTGAAAACAGTCGGCCGGCGTCGAAGGCGCGATAACAATTGCGGGACATTCACCGTTGCGTCCCCAGACCGCCTGGAAAAGATCAGCCTGCTCGGTCTTGGTCGGCAAACCCGTCGATGGCCCGCCGCGCTGCACGTTAATGATGACGATAGGCAGCTCAGTCATTACGGCGAGACCAATAGCTTCCTGCTTTAGCGCCACGCCCGGCCCAGAGGTTCCTGTCAGCCCAATATGTCCGGCAAAGGACGCGCCAATCGCCGAACATATTGCGGCGATTTCATCCTCGGCCTGGAAAGTTTTCACGCCAAAGTTTTTGTGGCGCGCCAGCTCATGCAGGATATCCGACGCCGGTGTGATGGGGTACGAGCCGTAGAACAGCGGGCGCCCCGCCAACTGCGACGCGGCGACAAAGCCGATCGCCGTGGCCTCGTTGCCGGTAATCTTGCGGTACTTGCCGGGAGGAATCTGCGCCTTCTTGACGGTGTAGTGCGTCGTAAAGACTTCGGTGGTATCGGCGAAGTTGTAGCCGGTCTTCAGGACTATCTCGTTCGCCTTTGCCAGCTCCGGGTTCTTGCCGAACTTGGCGTTGATCCACTTGATGGTGTTTTCCATCGGCCGGTCGTAGAGCCAGTAGAGCACGCCCAACGCGAAAAAGTTCTTGCACCGATCCATTTCCTTGCGCGAGAGCTGCACCGTGCCCTTCAACGCATTCATGTTCAGCGTCGTAATCGGCAGCCTGTGAACGCGATAGCCTTTGAGCGTGCCGTCTTCGAGCGGGTTTGATTGATAGGCCGCGTGGGCCAGATTCTCTTTAGTGAACTCGTCCGTGTTGATGATCAGCGTTCCGCCCTCTTCCAGATCGGAAAGATTCACTTTCAGCGCGGCGGGATTCATGGCCACCAGCACGTTTGGTTGATCGCCCGGCGTGCGTATGTCCTGGCTGGAAAAGTTCAACTGAAATCCGCTGACGCCGGGAAGACTGCCGGCAGGCGCCCGAATCTCCGCCGGAAAATCCGGCAGTGTGGAAATGTCGTTGCCGACGACGGCAGAAGTATTAGTGAACTGGGTGCCCGTCAACTGCATGCCGTCGCCGGAGTCGCCGGCGAAACGTATGGTTACGGTTTCCAGTTCTTCAAACTGTTTTTCCAGTTGGTCTAGCGGGGGTTCGATAACAGTGCTCATATGATCATTTCCGATTGCCAATTGTCGATTGCCAATTTCCGATTTGCCAGGGTTCAATCGGCAATCGGCAATCAAAAATCGCCAATGGCTTATCCTCCTTCTTCAGTATCCATCACCTGCGCCGGAATGGGCGGCAGGTTCATCGTGGTCTTGGGATAACTCTCGGCCAGATATGTAATCACGTCAAAAACCGAAACTGATCCTACGAGCTTGCCGTCCTTAACCAAAGGGATATTGCGGTAGCTCTTCTCGTTCATGATCCGCACGGCATCGCCGATGGTTGCATCCGGTGACAGTGTGCCGACAACCGGCGACATCCACTTGCTGACGGGAGTGTTCAGGTCAACATCTTCGCCGATTACTTTGGTCAACAGATCGCGTTCCGTGAATATCCCTACGATGCGTCCATCTTCACAAACGATTGCACAGCCACCTTCGTCTTTTTTCATGACCTCAATCGCTTCCGAAAGAGGCGCGGCGGGCGCGACACAGACGTAATCGTCCGTCTCCATCAAGCTCACCTTATCCTCTTTAACTTGAGGAGATGTATCGCTTTTGCTACCCATTTGAGCGGCTTGCTGCTGTCCGGCGCTATCCTGGTTTGTGGACATGAACGTGTGGATCTCTTGATCGGTAATCGTTCGCTGAAATGCTATGGGAAATTGTAGCAGCAAAGGCACGCGCATCAAAAGCACTGCTGCTTCATGAATTAATAAACTCCAATTAAAGCAGCGGGGGCAAGCCCACCTTCCTGACTGCAAGTATTCGCGGTTGAGCTTCAATACTCAAGATCTGACTCAACACAGTTTACTTGCAGTCAGGAAGGTGGGCTTGCCCCCGCTCTTTCATGTCCGACTTTCACATTTGTCCTGAATCTATGACGCCTTCAATTCCCCCTGGGGCGGCGACATTGCGGCAAGCTGCTTTATAATTCCCGGCAGCGCGCTCAGGGTGTAGTCAATCTCATCAGCGGTGTTATAGCGTCCCAAAGAAAAGCGTATTGAGCCACGCGCCGCCGTGTAGGGAACATTCATCGCGCTCAGCACCGCTGAAACTTCCTGGCTATCCGAGTTGCAGGCAGAGCCGGTGGAAACGCAAATGCCCGCTTCATCCAGATGCCTTAGAATGTTTTCGCCTTCGATGTATTCAAAAGATATGTTGGACGTATTCGGCAGCCGCTGATTTCGATTCTGCGTACCGTTCAATCTTGCGTGGGGAATTGTTGCCAGGATTTCGTCCTCCAGCCGGTTACGAAGGCCGAGAATGTTAGCGTGCTCATCAAAGTTTTTTGCCAACTCGCAAGCGGCCCCCAGTCCTACGATATACGGCACGGCTTCGGTGCCCGCGCGACGACCCTGCTCCTGTCCTCCGCCGATGATGAACGGCGGGAGTTTGACTTCGTCACGAATGTAAAGCGCGCCGATACCTTTTGGGGCATGAAACTTGTGCCCCGAAAGCGAGAACAGATCGACGGGCCATTGGCGCAAATTGATCGGTATCTTGCCTACCGCCTGCACGCCGTCAACATGAAACACGGCATTCGAATTCTCGCGAACAAGCTTCCCAATCTCTTCGACGGGAAACACCACGCCGGTTTCGTTGTTGGCCATCATCACAGAAACGATTCCGGTGTCCGGCCGCAGGGCCTGGCGCAGATGTTCAAGATCCAGCTCGCCGCTCTGATTAACTTCGAGCCACGTTACTTCGCAGCCGATTTCCGCCAAATGCGTGCAGAGATTGCGTACAGCTTCATGTTCGACGTGGGTAGTAATGATGTGACGTCTGGTTGGGTTCTGCTCCAGAAAGCCACCGATCGCCCAGTTGTCGGATTCTGAGCCGCACGACGTGAAGACAATCTCGTTCGTGTCCGCGGCGCCGAGCAAGTCGGCAACCTGTTCACGAGCGCGCTCGACCGCGAGGCGCATATTGCGACCAAAGGTGTGCGCGGACGACGGATTGCCATATAGCGCAGTCAGATAAGGTCGCATCGCTTCGAAGACTTCCGGAGCGACGCGCGTCGTTGCATTGTTGTCGAGATAGATCATGCATCCACAGATTACACCGATTACGCAGATTTCAACCGTTCAAATGAGCCGAGTTGTCTTCGTCTGTGTAATCTGTGTAATCTGCGGATTCGGCGTTCGACAATGCAGACGCATTCCGGCATAATTCATCTTTAAAGCGAGCACAAATGTAGGACAGACATTCTTGTCTGTCACTTTTTGCTGACAGGCAGGAATGCCTGTCCTACTCCACTGAATAAATCAAACACTATGGCTCAGTTAACAGAAGAACTCATTTTGCAAACCCTGCGGCAGATCAAAGATCCTGACCTGCACAAAGACATCGTCACGCTTGGCTTTATCAGGGACTTGAAGATTGACAATGGCAATGTTTCATTTCGTATTGTCTTAACCACTCCAGCGTGTCCCGTGAAAGAACAGATGGAAGATGAAGCGAAGTCGCTGGTCACAGCCTTGCCGGGGGTGCAGTCCGTCAAAGTAACAATGGATGCAGACGTGCCGAAGGGTCGCGGGATCGGGGAGAAGCTTTCCATTGAAGGCGTGCGCAATATCGTTGCCGTTTCATCAGGAAAAGGCGGAGTCGGTAAATCAACTGTCGCGGTGAACCTGGCGGTGTCACTGGCGCTTGATGGCGCGCGCGTGGGGTTGATGGACGCCGACGTCTATGGACCAAACGTGCCCATCATGCTCGGCGCCAGCCAGGCGCGCCCGGAAGTTGAGGGCAACAAGCTGATCCCCATTGAAGCGTACGGTGTGCGGTTGATGTCCATGGCCATCCTGCAACCAGGTGATAAACCGCTGATCGTGCGCGGGCCAATTTTGCACGGACTAGTGAAGCAGTTTTTGTCGGACGTGAAGTGGGGCGAGCTCGATTATCTGATTGTGGATATGCCGCCAGGCACTGGCGATGTGCAGCTTAGTTTGGCCCAGCTGGTTCCGGTGCAGGGCGCGGTGCTGGTGACCACGCCCCAGGAAGTCGCGCTGATTGACGTGCGGCGAGCGCTCAGGATGTTCGAGACTGTCGCGGTGCCGGTGCTTGGCATCATAGAAAACATGAGTTATTTCATCGCACCCGATACCGGCAATCGCTATAACATCTTCGGCGAAGGTGGCGGCCAACGCCTGGCCGGCGAATATGGTGTGCCTTTCCTGGGCTCAGTGCCGCTGGGAATTGAAGTACGCGAAGGCGGAGACAATGGCGTGCCTGTCGTGGTTAGCACGCCGGAATCACCGCAAGCCCAGGCCTTTAGACATGTGGCCGAAGAGGTGGCGCGGCAAGTATCAATTGAGGCGATGAAACCTGAGCTTGTCGTTTTGGGCAAATCTCAGTAAGATTGAAATCGATCTTTGATTCCAGTTTTTCAAAGTTCCAGGATCAAGAGTAATTCGCATTTTTAATAGAAATTCAGGAGAAAAACACTAATGTCAGCTAACACTACTACCCAGGAAGTAAACAATGCGCCGGCGACAAACGCGCCGCCGATGTCGATGAACGTCACGGACCCAGCGGCAGTCGAAATCAAGAAGTTTATGGCCAGTGAAGAAGGTCTACCGGAGACTGCCGGCCTGCGCGTGCGCGTGGTGCCGGGTGGCTGCTCGGGCTTTCAGTACAGCCTGAACATCGAGGAAGACTCGCGCCAGGGCGATTTCGTTCTGGACGAAAAAGGCGTGCGGCTGTTTGTTGACATGTTCAGCGCTCAGTATTTGAACGGCATCGAGATCGACTACGTCACCGGCGTAATGGGATCGGGCTTCACTTTCAAGAACCCGAATGCATCGGGCGGCTGCGGCTGCGGCTCTTCGTTCACGGTTTAGTAAAACAATCGCGCGATAAGCGTCGAAGCCCGGCTGTTCGTTCAAGAATCGCCGGGCTTTTTTCTGCTTATCGCGCCATTTGTTTTTGCCTTAAGTCTGCGTCTTAGGGTCGATGCAACTCTATACCGCGAAGCGGTTATGACCTCCAGCCCAACGTTGCCGCTTGGCGGCTACGTTGGGTATGGCGTAGGAAAGAGCACACGGATTTGAAATTCGATACCCAGCGTGGCCGCGGCGGCAACCCTGGGCTGGAGGTCGCAACCCGTTCGCGGTAGTAAATTAGAGATTGCTACAGCCTTCTCCCATGAAGCTCGTTCAAGTTCAATCCGAGAAAGACGTCACGCAAGTGCGCGAGCTTTTTGAAGAGTATGCCGCGTGGTTGGAAATCGATCTCTGTTTTCAGAACTTTGATAAAGAGCTTGCTGATCTCCCCGGAGACTACGCGTTGCCGAGTGGCCGCCTGCTGCTGGCCTTCGTGGACGAACGACTGGCCGGCTGCGTTGCGCTGCGAAAGATTGATGAAGGCGTCTGCGAAATGAAGCGCCTTTTTGTTCGGCCCCAGTTTCGCGGCAAAGGTCTGGGCCGAAAACTTACCGAGGCCATTATCGAAGAGGCCCGGCGGATTGGTTACCACCAAGTGCGTCTGGACACGTTGCCGCCTAAGATGCAGACCGCCGTTGGTGTCTATCGTTCTTTAGGCTTCAAAGAGATCGACCCTTACTACCAGAATCCCGTCGCGGGCGCGATGTTCATGGAACTGGTGTTGTAACAGCAGCCCGCGCGTCAGCGTCCTCTCAGAACCGCCTGCGGTAGCGGGCGGGCCCAGCCCAGCCTATAGACCCTTGCGTCAGTGTTTTGGCCCGCCCGCTATCGCAGGCGGTTCTGACAGCTTGACGAGTCGTCACTGACGGTGGGCTTCCGTCTTGTACTGCGTGTGCTGCCCTTGTCATAGAAGTATCTTCGCACTATAAAGATACCGCTCTGTTCTGTAATCGTAACGCAAAGTGTTAGTTTGCGGACTTGCATTGGTTACGACTCAGCTAACAGCTTGCGTTCCATCGCCACGCAAACTAACAGTTTGCGTTACACCAAACTAACTTCTCTTGCGGCTATCTTAAGACACATGAAAATCACAACCACTGTTCTACTCTTCCTGGCGCTCAGCTTTGGAGTTACCCATTTCGGCGTCCCGGGGGTCTCCAATCCCGCCGCGCCGCCCGCCGACATCGTCTTCAAGAACGGCAACATCTACACCGTCAACCAGCAAGCGCCGCATGCTGAAGCGATTGCCATCAAGGGCGATCGCATAGTGTCGGTCGGCTCAAATGCAGCAGCTCAGAAACTGGTTGGCAGAAGTACGCGCGTTGTCGATTTACATGGGGCTACAGTGGTCCCGGGCATGACCGACGCGCACCATCATCTCGAAGGCGTTGGCTTTCGCGAGATGACATTGAATCTCGAAGGCATCACTAACCTCGAGGATTTTCTGGCCAAAGTTAAAGCCCGCGTCGATCAGGCAAAGCCCGGGGAGTGGGTAACCGGTCGCGGCTGGATCGAAACCTTCTGGACGCCGCCCGTTTTTCCCACGCGCTGGGACCTTGATAAAGTCGCGCCAAACAATCCTGTAATTTTGGGGCGCGCGGATGGACACGGCACGGTTGTAAACAGCGCTGCCCTGAAGATAGCCGGCGTCGATAAGAACACGCCGAATCCTTTTGGCGGTGAAATCTCAAAAGACAAACAGAGCGGTGAACCGAACGGCATGTTGCTCGATGCGGCGCAGAATTTGGTCCGCCGCCATCTGCCCCCGACCTCGGCCGCCGACACTGAAAAGGCAATCATTCTGGGAGTAAAGCGTGACGTTGAGCTGGGGTGGACGCAGGTACAGAATCCGGGCGGCAGTTATTCGGATGTCGAACTCTACAAAAAACTCTTCGGCGCAGGAACGATCAAACTGCGCATCTACAAGGTGCTTTCAGCGCCGGGAAAGGAAGCTCAACGCCTCTTACGAGAAGGACCAATCATCGGCGCATATGCCAATCACCTTACCGTTCGCGCCCTCAAGTTTTATGCTGATGGCTCGCTTGGTTCACGCAGCGCCGCGCTGCTGGCGCCGTATTCTGACGCTCCGGACACTTCCGGCTTTCTAACAATAAAGGAAGAAGATTTGCTGCCGTTGCTTGAAGAAGCATTGAAAAAAGGAATACAGGCCGAGACGCATGCCATCGGCGACCGCGGCAATCGGTTCATCCTTGATGAATACGAGAAGGCCCTCAAGGCCGTGCCTCCGGCTGGGCGCAGAATCAGAGAGCCTCGCTGGCGCGTCGAGCATTCGCAGATCGTTAACCCGGTCGATATTCCGCGCTTCGCCCGCCTGGGAATAATCCCTTCGATGCAGGCCTCGCATGCTATTGGTGACCTGCACTTCGCTCCGAGTCGTTTGGGAATCACGCGACTGGAGGGCGCGTACGCGTGGCAGAGTTTCATCAAGAACGGATCCATTATTCCCGGCGGTTCGGATGCGCCGGTCGAGCGCGGCGAGCCGATGATCGAATATTATGCCGCCGTCGCGCGCAAGGACCTGAAAGGTTTTTCCGGCGAAGGTTGGCATCCGGAAGAAGCTGTCTCGCGCGAACAGGCTTTGAAGATGTTCACCATCTGGCCTGCTTATGCGGCCTTCGAAGAAAACCTGCGCGGTTCCATTGAACCAGGCAAACTCGCCGATTTAACCATACTCTCCGCGGACATTATGAAGATTCCGGAGATGGAGATTCTGAAAACCCATTGTGTGATGACGGTGATTGGCGGCGAGATTGTTTACGAAAGCAGGTAGCCGGAATTCATAAGCAGCAATGCGCTGTCAGATGAGCAGTTGGCAAACAGGACGAATGATGAATCCTGCAAACAAGACGCTGCTGCACTTTCTTTTCGTCCTCGGCACTGTTATCTGCATGGCGAGCCCATGCTTTACCCAGAGTGCTTCGCCGTCGCCTGTCGCGGCGCCGTCACAAACAGTGAAGCTGACCGTGATTGCGACGAATAGCGCGAATCACTCAGTTGATGAGGTTCGCCAGGAGGATGTACAGCTGATAGAAAACAAGCTCCCGCAGAGCATTTCGATCTTTTCGCGAGATGTCCGGCCCGTTGATTACGCTTTGGTGGTAGATAATTCGGGATCGTTTCGCGATCTAATAAAGCCCGTCACCGCGGCTGCCAAGTTTATCGTTAATGCCAATAACCCGACCGACGAAACCCTAATTGTGCGTTTCATCAGCAGCGATAAGATTGAAGCGGTCCTGGATTTCACACCAGATAAAGCGAAGCTTATTAGCGCATTGGATTTATTCTACGCGGAGAAAGGACAATCCGCCGTCATCGACGGTGTTTACCTCGCGGTCGATCGCACCGCTATATATCGGAAAGGCGTCGCAGATCGACGCCGCGCAGTCGTGCTGTTCACGGACGGGGAAGATCGGGCCAGTTATTACGGTGACGGCAAACTCACCAGATTACTTCGAGAAAAAGATGTGCAGGTTTTTGTTGTCGGAATTGTGAACTTGCTAAGCGAGCAGGCAGGGCTCATTCGCCGCAGTCCGCGGGAAGCGGCGGAAGGGCTCTTGCAAAGAATCGCTGGAGAAAGCGGCGGGCGCGTTTTCTTTCCCAGGAATAACGATGAGTTGATGCGCGCAGCCGCGGAGATCGTCCATGATTTACATTTCCAGTACCTGTTCGGTTTCGAACCTCGGGCCAAGCCTGGGGGAAAAGGATTTCGCAAAGTGACAGTCAAGTTTGTGGAAAGTCCGAATCGCGAGCAACTCAAACTAATTACCCGGCCCGGCTATCTGATGAATGTCCAGAATGGGCTTCCAAAAGCAGAGGAGAAAACGTCTCCATGACGAAGATACAGCATCCTTCCCAGGTTGATTCTGACCGCCGACGTTTTCTTAGCCTTACCGGTAAAGGTTTGGGCCTGGCCGCGCTTGCTTCCTCCCCGGTTGGGTCGCTACTGGAAGAGCTTCACGCTTCCACCAGACGCATCGCGCATTTATCGCCGCAGCAGATCGCAATGGACGAGGATTTCTGGTTTACGATCCAGAACGCCTTCTCGGTCACGCGCGGCATAATCAATCTGAACAATGGCGGCGTCTCACCCAGCCCGCGCATAGTCACTGAGGCGCTGGTGCGCTACATCTGGCAACAGGAGGACGCGACGGCTTATACGATGTGGCAGATTCTGGAGCCGCAATCGGAAACGATCCGCACCGGCCTGGCCGAGTTGTTTGGCTGCGACCGCGAAGAGATTGCCATCACGCGGAACGCTTCTGAATCGCTGGAGACGCTGCTGCTGGGAATTAATCTGAAGTCCGGCGACGAGATCCTGACTACCACGCAGGATTATGGTCGCATGCTGACCACCGTGCGCCAGCGCGAACAGCGCGAGGGGATTTCGCTCAAACTCATAAAGATTCCTATCCCGCCGCAGAATCTCAGCGAAATTGCCTCGGCGTTTGAGAGGGCGGTTACCAGCCAAACACGCCTGATTCAGATCGCACACCAGGTCAACATCACCGGTCAGATAACTCCGGTGAAGGCGGTCTGTGATATGGCTCGCGCCCGCGGTATCGAGACCATAGTTGATGGCGCCCACTCGTTCGCGCAGTTCGATTTCAAACAGAAGGATCTGGGGTGTGATTACTTTGGCACGTCGCTGCACAAGTGGCTTTATGCGCCGAAAGGCACCGGAATGCTTTACGTCAAACGCGACAAGATTGAACACATCTGGCCGCTGTTCGCGGCAGAGAAGAAACAAGCCGCTGACATACGCAAGTTTGAAGAGATCGGGACGCATTCAGCAGCGCCGAAGCTGGCCATTGGCGAGGCCCTGCTTTTTCATAACGGAATCGGCGGCAAACGGAAGGAAGCCCGCTTGCGTTATCTTTCGCGTTACTGGATGAACCGGCTCAAGGATGTTCCGAAAGTTCGCTTCAACACTTCCTTCGATGAGAAGCAATCGTGCGCCATTGCGAATGTGCAGATCGAAGGCCTGAATCCGGCCGCAGTGGGCAATTACCTGTTTGCCACGCATCGCATCTTTACTACTCCGATAATTCATGAGGAGTTCCAGGGTCTGCGCATTACCCCGAATCTCTACACTACAATCGGCGAGCTCAATCGGTTCTGCGATGTGATGGAAACGATTGCCCGCAAGGGCTTGCCGGCGGCCGCTTAAGGTCCTCGTTTTCAGGATACAACCGTTCCTTACGCACTTCTTGACTCGCTTCCCCGTGCCGTCCATAATCGCTTAGAGGCTATGTTTGTTCTCGGAACGTTTCGTCTCCAGCTTTTCCAATACAGCCCATTAAGGCGCGTCGGCTCTGATTTTCACCGGCGGCGCGGTTGAAACGGAGGGTGAAAGAGTGTCGAGCGACGATTTGGATACAAGTTTGCGCGAAGAAGTTGAGGCTTATATCAGCCGGCGTTTGGGTGCGATGCAGGAAGAGGTCTTTCGCCTGCAGAGCGAGCTAAACGAATCCTTCACCCGGTTGGTGGAACGCTCCACCAGCGACACAATGTCAGACACATCGGTGGCCGTTACCATCGCCGAACATCTTCGCGCGGCGCACGAACGCGGTATCGAACAGGCGGTGGCTGAATCCTCAAAAGCCAAAGCCTCGAGCGATCTGGCAATCATTAAATCTGCGGTCGAAGAACTCCATGGCCAACACTCCCAGGCCGAGATACTCAACACCCTCGTAAATCGCGCTTCATCGTTCGCACCGCGAGTGGCCTTCTTTGTCATTCGAAATGAACAGGCCATTGGCTGGCGCGCGCGCGGGCTGGAGGGTTCGGTCGGTGATGATACGGTGCGAGAGATTATTTTGCCGCTGGCGGCGGACACCGTGCTCGGTGACGTGGCCGACTCGCGTACTTCATGGAGCGGAACTCCGGGATCGAAATCTGAAAATCACTTGCTGCTAAACCGGCTTGGAGGCGGGCCGCCGGAACGCATCGTTGCCGTTCCCATGGTGGTGCGGGATAAGAGTGTGGCTGTGCTTTATGCTGATTCGGCCGCGCTCGACTCTGATGCCTTGAATCTCGAAGCGCTCGAAACACTGGTGAGCGTGGCGAGTATGGCTGTCGAGCTCTTGTCCATGGCCCGCGCGGCGCCAACGAAACAACCGACGCCGGCTGAAACGCCCGCCACCTACGAGCAACCTTCCGCGCCCTCAACTGCTGAGGCGCCGCACGTGGGATACACGCCATACGTCGAACATGAAGCCGAACTGGTCGCTGAACAGATCCCGGAACCGACCCGCATTGCCCCCGAAGCACAACCCGCCCAGGAGCTACACGCGCCGGCGGCAAGCGAGTCCCTGGAGGAATCGTCGCTTCATGTGCAAACCTCACCGGAACCGCTTGGTTCGGTACCTGGAGAGTTTGCTGCTCCGCTCGGCACGGCGCGACGATGGGGAAGTTCCGACTCAGATCTGCCTATTGAAGTAAACGAAGATGAAAAGCGGCTTCACAATGACGCGCGCCGCTTTGCGCGCTTACTGGTCTCCGAGATCAAGCTCTATAACGAGCAGAAAGTTAAGGACGGCCGATCGCAGAGCAACATCTATGATTACCTCCGCGACGACATCGATCGCTCGCGGCAGATGTATGACAAACGCGTCGCCCCGCCGGTGGCCGCCCGCTACGACTATTTCCATCAGGAACTGGTGAACACTCTGGCGGAAGGTGATCCATCGAAACTCGGGGCCAACTACCCGGGAGCGATGGTCTCCGCGTAGGACAGACATTCTTGTCTGTCGCTTTATGACTTAGTTCACTGAAGCCCAGGCATATTCTGAAATGTCAGGGTCGAATCAAGACAAACTGATACCGGAGAGATAATGAGCCAAGCTAATCCCCAGGCAATGCCGGAGATCACTGCCGGCGAGTTGAAACAAAAACTGGATAGTGGTGAGGATGTTCAGATCGTGGACGTGCGCGAGCCCAATGAAGTCTCCATCGCACGCATTCCGAATTCAATTCATATTCCGCTGGCCCAGGTTATCAATCGCATGTCGGAAATCGATCCAAATCGCGAGACTGTAGTTCATTGCAAGATGGGTGGACGCAGCGCCCGGGCGATCCAGGCACTAAAGCAAGCAGGCTTTACCGGCAAACTTGCCAACCTCAAAGGCGGGATCACCGCCTGGTCAAATGAAGTCGATCCCAGCGTGCCCAAGTATTAAGTTTGATGTGTTGACGATCGGGCGAGATTGTTTGAAGTTTATCGGAAGTCGCTGATGACTTTCTGACCTCTGACTTCTGACCTCTGTCCTCTGACCCGTCTACTTGTTGATTCCTTCGAGCACTATGAACTGGTTCAGTCTGGTAATAACCAAACCCTCGCTGGCTTGCAGCCGGCATGAAAGCGCCGGCCTGTCTTCGGCTTCGGTTTGGCCCCCGGCGTGGTACCAAACCTGACAGTTGGTGCAGTCGCCATTCCAGCAAAAATCTCCGTACGAGATCGTTTTCATTGAGAGGTACTGAAAACAACGCAGCAGCCGATTGTTCTCCGGCACTTCAACATGCTTGCCAAGAACCTCGATCATGATCAGTTTTTCGTACGGATCGAATAGATCGCTCTTGGTAGGCTGCGGCGATTGGTTGGCATGGAGAGATGACTCCGACATGGGCGCAGTATAGCTGTTCTGATTTGAAAAACAATAAGCCCTGATTAAATTCACTGGGCTGCTCGTGCTCCCTGTTTAGTGTAATTTCGTGGATCGTCTTCCCTGGTTTGACAGGGTTACGATCTACGAAGGCACTCGAACGCACATGAAACGCACACTACGGCTTCGCATCTCTATCGGGACGCTGCTAAACTAACAGTACTGCGGAGGTAAATTAGAAATGGCAGTAGTAATCTATACGAAACCCGACTGCCCGTACTGTCAGCAGGCGCGCGACCATTACAAATCGAAAGGCATCGCTTTCACGGACTACGACGCGCAAACCGATCGGGCGCGCCGCAAAGAAATGCTTGGCTATTCGGGAGGCGATCCGACGGTCCCGTGCATAGTCGAAGACGGAAAATACCTCGCCTCCGGTTGGGGTGACCCGCCGCGGGGTTGAACAGTTCATGATTGACGGGCCGTGCGCCCGAAACCAGAAACTTCCGGCGGACTAATTCGGAGCCAGGAGCTGCATTCTCGCGATGCACCCTCAGTTAATACCGCAGAGATGCTCGCAACCTCCTGGCCCAAAGACAAGATCAAATAGTTCAAAAGGAAACGTACATGCGAAATATCCGAAAGTCTTTTGCCTTTGCTTTGGTACTCTTTTCAGTGGTAGCAATAGGTTTCGCTGCCCATGGTTTTGCTCAGAATGGAGAAGCAGCTAAGCCACCCATGATAGAGAAGAATCCGAAAACCACCAGGATCCACGACCAGACGCTCATCGATAATTATTTCTGGCTGCGCGAGAAGACGAATCCAAAAGTCCTCGCGCACCTCGAAGCCGAGAATGCTTACGCGGAAGCAGTAATGAAGCCCACCAGCGCGCTACAAGAGAAGCTATATAACGAAATGGTGGGGCACATTAAGGAGACGGACGACAGCGTGCCTTATCGCTGGGGCGATTACTTTTACTACACGCATACCGAGAAGGGTAAACAATATCCGATCAACTACCGGAAGAAAGGCAGCCTTAACGCTAAGGAAGAGTTAGTGCTGGATCAAAATGAACTTGCGAAGGGTTTGAAGTTCCTCAGTATTGGCGCGTTCGTTCCCAGCGACGATGGGAACCTGCTCTCGTACTCGACCGACACCACGGGTTATCGCCAGTATAAACTCCAGATCAAGGATTTGCGCACCGGCCAACTGCTGCCCGAATCGTTCGAGCGCGTGGGCAATGTAGCCTGGGCCACCGACAACAAGACAATCTTCTTTACTACCGAAGATGCGGTGACCAAGCGTTCCGACAAGTTTTTCCGCCACGTGCTGGGCAGCGGAAAAACAGACCTGGTTTTTGAAGAGAAGGACGAACTTTTCGACATCGGGGCGGGCCGCACGCTCGACAAAGCCGTGATCTTCGTCGGCTCCGAAAGCAAGACATCAACCGAATATCGTTATCTGCCGGCAAACATGCCCACCTCTGAGTTGAAAGTGATCAGTCCACGCGAGCCGGATCATGAATATGATATTGATCACCGCGGAAGCCTTTTTTACATTCGCACGAACAAGGGTGCGAAGAATTTTCGCGTGGTAACTGCGCCGGATTCCAATCCGGCACAGCAAAACTGGAAGGAATTCATTGCCCATCGACCGGCGGTGAAGATCGAAGCAATCGATCCTTTTGCCGATCATCTGGTTTTGTCTGAGTGGGAAAATGGTTTGCAGCGGCTGGAGATCTTTGATTTCAAAACCCACAAAACGCATCGCATCGAGTTTCCCGAGCCGGTGTATTCGGCTTCGCTTTCGCAAAACCATGAATTCAACACGGCTACGGTCCGTTACAACTATCAGTCGTTGGTCACTCCGAGTTCAGTTTTTGACTATGACATGAACACGCGCAAGGCGACGCTCTTGAAAGAAACGGAAGTGCCGGGCGGTTTCAACAAGGCGAATTACCAATCAGAGCGTTTGTTTGCGACGGCGTCTGATGGCACGCGCATTCCGCTGTCGATGGTTTACCGCAAGGGAACGAAACTGGACGGCTCGGCGCCACTGCTTTTGTACGGTTACGGATCGTACGGCATCTCAATCGCCCCAACTTTCAATTCCAATAGGTTGAGTCTGCTTGACCGCGGGGTGATCTATGTCATTGCGCACGTACGCGGCGGTGGTGAACTGGGCGAAGAGTGGCGCGATGCCGGCCGCATGATGAAGAAGATGAATACCTTCACGGATTTTATTAGCTCAGCCGAATACCTCATCAAGCAGAAGTACACCTCCAGCGACCGTCTGGTCATACAGGGCGGCAGTGCCGGTGGCATGCTGATGGGCGCGGTCGCCAACATGCGTCCCGATCTTTTTAAGGCCGTGGTATCTCAGGTTCCGTTCGTCGATATTCTGAACACGATGCTCGACGCGACCCTGCCGCTGACTACGAGCGAATACATTGAATGGGGTAACCCAAACGAGAAGCCGGCATTTGAGTACATGAAGTCTTATTCGCCCTACGACAACGTGGCCGCGAAAGATTATCCAACGATGCTGGTGAAGGTTTCGCTGAACGATAGCCAGGTGCCCTACTGGGAAGGCGCGAAGCTGGTAGCCAAGCTACGCGATCTGAAGACCGATAAGAACCCGCTGCTGCTAAAGGTAAACATGGGCGCCGGGCACGGCGGTTCTTCGGGGCGGTACGACGCGCTAAAAGATATCGCCTTCGATTACGCGTTCATGCTCTGGCAGATGGGCCTGGCAAGACTAAAGCAATAGCTGGGCGGCGTATTAGTCAGAACCGCCTGCGGTAGCGGGCGGTTGATCTATGGGTCCGACTTGCTCGATTGCGCTGGTTCAACCGCCCGCTACCGCAGGCGGTTCTGACCTCTCCTCCTTCGCTGCCTGCGTCACGCGGCCAACGAATTCTGTTTTCCCGTTCGTGTACGCCACTCGATCGTTCCGATGGTCGCGGCTCAATCTCCATTTCAAGAGTTCATATTCTCTGGCTATTGCGGGGTGCTCGATCAAGTAATCGCGAAAGAGCAGTCTGTCCCAGTGTTCAAAGTCATGTTCCACCATGTGAATGTGATGTGTCCGGTTCCCGGCTGAGTCTCGCTTGATGAACCAGGCATAGAAAGGCGGGCCGTCCTCACCGTGCGTTGGCCGCCAGAAATAATCGTATCCCTGCGCTTCCAGCACGGGAACGATTCTCTTTTTTGTTTCTTCCAATGATGCCACTTCCACCAGAATATCTATGATTGGTTTTGCCTCCAGGTTGGGTATTGCAGTACTGCCAAAGTGCTCGATGCGCCCAATCAAATCATGAGGTAAACAATCCCGCAGGTGCATCTTTTCCTCTTCAAACATTCGCGGCCAGGCAGGGTTGTAGGGAACAATAGAGATCACTTCCTGCAAAAGTCTCTTGATGCGTTCCTCAAGGTTTTCCATGATCTGTCGCTGGGTATAAGAGTATAGACGAAATCATCTGCTGACCCTGCTTCGCAGGATAGTTGAACAGCCCCTGCGAAACACAGTAGCAGTTGCGCCCGCACGCTTCTGGGAGTTAAATAGTCGCCTCATGATCGGCGCAACACTGGGCAGTTACAAGATCCTCGAAAAGATCGGCGAGGGTGGTCAGGGAACTGTCTATAAAGCTGTCGATACCAAGCTGGGGCGCCCGCTGGTTGTCAAAGTTTTGCCACCCGAACTTACCGTCAAAGAAGCCAACCTGAAACGCTTTCAACGCGAGGCGCAGCTCGCTTCGTCGCTGGATCATCCGAACATTTGCACTATCTTTGATCTGAACGAAATCGGCGACGTGCATTTCATCGCCATGCAATATGTCGAAGGCCAGAACGTGCGCCAATTGGTCAGCGGCCGGCCTTTGGATTTGCGCAGCGCACTGTCAATTACGATTCAGGTCGCTGATGCACTGGCTACGGCGCACGCGCAGGGCATCATCCATCGCGACATCAAAGCCGGCAACGTAATGGTCAACCGCGCGGGCCAGGTTAAGGTGCTCGATTTCGGTCTTGCGAAATTGCTCGATGAAACCGAAGCGCGCACTTCGGGAATTCATCACACTGACTTGACTGAGCTGGGCGTGCCCTACGGAACGGCGACATACGCCGCGCCGGAACAGGCACGCGGCGATCGGGTTGACTCGCGCGCCGATATTTTTTCCACCGGTGTTTTGCTATACGAAATGCTGACCGGCACCTGGCCATTCCAGGGCAAGACCAGTATCGACGTGCGTCACGCAGTTCTTCACGAAAAACCGAAGCTGCTGGCCGAAGCGCGTCCCGGCCCCACGCCACCGCGTTTACAAGAGATCCTCGATCGCGCCATGGCAAAAGATCCTCACGAGCGTTACCAGAGAATTGCTGAGTTGCGCGACGATCTACGCACCGTGCTGCGTCAGGTTGAGGCCGGCGGTGAAGAGATGTTCGCCGAGCCGCTGACGCCGGTGGCGCCGCGGCATCTTTCCGGGGCCAGTTCCGTGACCCGGGCGCTGCGCTGGTTTCGCGCGATCACGGGATCGGAATCCACGACCGCCCCGCTGGATAAACCTCCAGGCTCGCAACCCAAAGAAGTTCACGAGACGCCGGTAACGAGCATGGGTCAGACCGAACGTAAGAGTGTCGCGGTACTCCCGTTCAAGAATCTGAGCGACGACCCGGCCTCGAGTTTTTACGAATTTGCGTTGGCCGACGCCGTAATCACGGAGTTGGCGCGAGTTCGTTCTCTGATTGTGCGCCCCTCGTCATTGATTGCCCGGTATCATGGCAAGACGGATGATCCGGAGGAGATCGGACGCCAGCTCGGTGTAAACGCCGTACTGGCCGCGGGTTTCCTGAAAGCCGGCGAGCGATTTCGCGTCACGGCACAACTTCTGGACGTAAAGTCCGGTGAAATCCTCTGGAGCGATCGCATTGACGTTGCCGCCGGAGACATCATCGCCGTACAGGACACGATCGTGCAGCGCATTGTGGAAGGGTTGCGGCTGGAACTGACGCCTTCCGAAGAAGGACAAATTGCGCGGCGGGCCACTGCCAACTCAGAAGCTTATGAAGAATACCTGCGCGGACGCGATGCCCTGGTGCGCTTTATCAATCGCACGGTCGCGCGCGAGGATTTTAAATCAGCCGTACAACATTTTTGTCGCGCAATTGAGCTGGACAAGGATTTTGCGCTGGCTTATTCCGGCCTGGGGGTATGTTTTGCCACCAGAGTCGTCAAAGGTTTTGGCGATGCGGACGATTACGCGCGAGCAGAGAAAGAACTGAAGTCTGCCCTGGCCCTGGATCCGCATTTGATCGAAGCGCGCCTGCACATGATTTACATTTTTCTGGCGCGCGGTGACAAACAAAAAGCCCGCGACGAGATTAAGCTGCTACGCCAGCAGGCGCCCAATGAAGCTGCCGTGCATCGCGTAGCGGCCACGATTTACCGGCTCGACGGCGAATATGAAAGGGCGTTGCGCAGCTACGATCGCATGGAACGTCTGGACCCTTCGAAGCGAGTCGTGCTGGCGTACAATCGCGCCCGCCTGCTGCTGTTCCTGAAACGTCCGGCAGAGGCAATGCGCGAGTTGGACCAGGCGAGCGCGATTGAGCCGGACCATCCTCTGCTCAAGACATTTCGGGCCCTGACCCTGTACCATACCGGCGACGCTGATTCTGCTTCCGATCTGATGCAGCAAGTCCTCAAGCAACATCCGAAGATGCATGGCGTGCGGCCGGTGCTGGCGATGTGCCTGAGCGCCAAAGGCGATCAGGAGGCGGCCGCTAAAGAAATTACCGAGCACGTAAAGGAGGCGGCCGCCGCGGATCACGATGCGGCATACTGGCTGGCCTCGGCATATGCGGTCGCCGGCAAACGCGCGGAAGCTTTGGAGTGGCTGGCGCTAGCTATCAAGTTAGGAAACGAGAATCGCGAGTGGTTTGAAAGAGATCGGAACTGGACGAGTTTCCACGATGACCCGGATTTCATGAGACTGATGAACTCGATTAAGGTGTAGCGGTGCTTAGAAGCGGGCTACCGCCCGCTTAGTCGGGCGGTAGCCCGACTCTAAACAGTCGTGAAGAAGAAGGAGTTTTGTGAAAACTTTCGTCGTCGGAGACATTCATGGCCGTTGCGCGCAGCTTCAAAGTTTGCTGGACCTGCTGCCACGGGATGAATCGTCCGACGTTCTGGTTTTCCTCGGCGATCTGATCGATCGCGGCAAAGACGTTCCCGGCTGCGTTGCGTATGTCGTCAAGCTGGTTCGCGAGAATCCCGAGCGAGTGATCTGCCTGCGCGGAAATCACGAACAGATGCTGCTCGACTTCATCGATGAAATCTCAAATACATGGCTGGCCCCGGTGACCGGGAGCGAACACACATTCGCGCAGTACACGGGTCAACGTTTGCAGGTAAGGACGGATGAAGACTTTGAAAAGGCTCGCGATCTAATCTGTCAGGCCGTGCCTGCCGAGCATCTGCAATTCTTCCGCGACATGCCGCTTTATCATGAGAACGATTACGCGCTGTATGTTCATGCCGGACTCGAACAGGACAAGCACCCGCGGGACAGTTCACCGCAGGCTTTGCTTTGGTCACGCGACGCCAAGTTCTACAAAGAGTACGTCGGTAAGCCTTGCGTTTTCGGCCATACACCCACCACTTTCCTGCCCTGGCGCGGACGGCTGGGCCGTCACGGCATCTACCTTTTCAAAAGCGCCATAGGGATCGACACCGGCTACAACTTGCAGTCACCGCTGAGCTGCCTTTCGCTGCCGGACTTCATGCTTTATCAAAGCTTCGCCGATGGCCACACGGCCACCCACCACATCACTTCGTTCATTCCCGAGACTTTGAAAGCCATGCAGAAGAAGGCCGCGTATTAGTCAGAACCGCCTGCGGTAGCGGGCGGGCCCTCTGGTCCGTTTCAAACCCATCGCTTCGCCAATTAGATCAGACAGGCCCGCCCGCTACCGCAGGCGGTTCTGACTAATGCACGGTGCCGGCATATTTCTTCTCGCCGGCTTCGATGCGAAATGGAAGATGATTTTGTCGGGGCGGCAGTGGGCAGGTGGCGAAGTTAGTGAACGCACACGGCGGGCTGTATGCTTTGTTGAAATCAATTACGACCTTGCCTGAAGCATCGGGTGGGGACACATAAAGATAACGGCCGGCGCCATACGTTTCGTTGCCGGTAGTGCCGTCGGCAATCATCACAAAATAATCGGTCTCGCCTTTCTCCAGTATCGGATCGATGCGATAAGTCTTTCCGCCGACCTCAAACGCCAACGCGCCGGGCGACCTCTCGTCGTCGGTCATGCTAAGCACGTTCGTGATGGGAATGATCTTCGGTGGCTGGTACCGCTCGAAACGCGCTTCAATTCGCCACCTCGGATCGATCGGGTAATACTCCAGGCCTTTGAAATCCCGGCGCGTCTGACTTTCTGTATCCTTGACTCTAACTCCGATACGCTCGCCGCGCTTCACGACATTGATAATCAGCGTCCCCAGTTTCAGAACAGTCGGACCACTGTCGTCATTGTCGTCCTTCAGAGCCATTGAAGTGACGGGTTTGCCGCCGGACGTGATTTCAACTCCGGGGCTCGTCTTCAGTCGCACGCGACCTTGCTCCAGAATTAACCAGCCGGCTAGCCCTGGCGCTCTCTCCTTCGGCAAAACCACAACGTTGGCGGCATCGCTGCCAAATTTGTTCTCGCCTTCGTTCAGCCAGAAGAGTCCCACCAGAGTAAGCCACCCATCTTCCTTTTTCAGGCCGGCCAGGCGATCGCTTTGCCACTTCTCGATCTCTTTTTTGTGGGCGGCTTCGTCAAAGGATGCTGTTGGTTTCCGGCATGCGCCCGAGAAAACAACGGCAATCAGGAGAATGAGAAGTCCTGCCTTTATTACTGAAGTGCAAGGTGCTGGTTCGAACATGTGTTTCATCATAATTACAACGAGTCTTGAACGCGAGAGCCCTCCCTGACGGCCGGGCTTCTGCCCGTTAAGCCTGACGATTCAGGATGAAATCGGTAATGCCGCGCAATAATTCGGTTGGCCGCTGGATTGTGTCGAGGGCAGTGCACGCCTCCCGGTGGACGCTCAGCAACTGTTCGCGCGTGGCTTCAATTCCGTAGAGCGCCGGATAAGTTGCTTTGCGCGAACGCGCGTCTTTACCGGGAGTCTTGCCCAGGTCGTCAGCGGTAGCCGTCACGTCCAGCAGATCGTCTGTGATCTGAAACAGCAGGCCAAGCTGAGCAGCATAACGCGTTAGGGCCGAAAGCTCGGGCTCGGTCGCGCCGGCGATGATTGCTCCGCAGCGCACGGCAGCGCACATCAATGCGCCGGTCTTCCTTTGATGAATTCGCTCGAGCTCTTCGCCGGTCACGGCGCCGGATTCGGCGGACAGATCATAAGCCTGGCCCGCCACCATTCCGTCGGGAGTTCCTGATGCGCGCGCCACTTCGCCGATTACTCGTACGCGAGTCTCCGCATCGAGGTTTTCATCTTCACTTATAGTTTGAAAGGCCAGCGTTTGCAGAGCGTCGCCGGCGAGAATCGCCGTGGCTTCGCCAAAACGAAGGTGACAGGTGGGTAACCCGCGGCGCAGATCGTCGTCGTCCATCGACGGCAGATCGTCGTGAATCAACGAATAAGTATGAATCATTTCCAGGGCACAGGCTGTTCGCAGCAGGAGCTTGTCGGGTACGCCAAGGGTTTGGCCGGTCGCCAATAGCAATGCGGGCCGCAAACGCTTGCCGCCGGCAAAAACGCTCCAGCGAATGGCAGCGTGAACGTTCCCCGGCCTGGTCGCTTCCGGGGGCAGGAACCGTTCCAGCTCGGCGTCGATCAGCGCGCGACATCGGACCAGAAAATCCCTGGGATCAGGAGAATCTGTCACCTCAAGTTCGGCGGTCGCTGGCATCGCCTCAGAAGGCGTCTTCATTTCCATCCGCCTCGCTGTCTTGCGCCGTTCCTGGATTTTGGCCTTCCTCAAAAGCGCTGACAGCCGGACGTCCTTCGCTGTCGCGTAAGAGAATTTCTATGCGGCGCTCAGCCTGGTTCAAACGCTCCTGGCATTCTCGTGACAAGCGCACGCCCTGCTCAAACAGCTCCAGACTCTTTTCGAGCGGCAGGTCGCCGTCTTCCAACTCGCGCACAATCTTTTCCAGAGCATCGAGCGATGATTCAAAGTTCTTTTGTGGCGCTTCCTGGCTTTTCATAATTTTTAGTATACGACAGACATCGCCAGCCAAAGGGGTAAGTTCTTTGCGGGGTCACAACAAATCAACCTAAGATTTACCATTTGTCATTTTCCATTTGTCATTTGCTATTGGTTGCCATTAAGACAACGAACGGTCCCGGTGAGGTCAGTACCACCATGCGGTAGCAGGTGGGTTCTCACTAAGGAATCACTCAGGCCACCACCCACCATCTATCTCATGGGGCCGCAGCATGAGTATCTGCTATGAGGACCCACCTGCTACCGCATGGTGGTACTGACCTCATAGGACCGAGTCATGAGCGGTTGCTATAGCAATCACTCGCACGGCATTGATTCACTTGTACGAACTACATATCACCAGTGATCAATGACAAATGGCAAATGACAAATCTAGTTTTCTTCAATCTACCCGTTCTTCAACCTGGTCCACGCGACAATTCAACGCGCCTTTCCACAGACGCAAACGCAGAGTGTCTCCAGCGGAAAGTGTGCTTGCCTCGCGCACCACGCGACCGTTCGCATCCTGCGCAATCGCGTAGCCCCGTTCGAGCACGGCCAGAGGTGACATGGCATCAAGCGCCGCCGCTGCCAGACCAAGGCGCATGCCGGCCTTTTCCAGTTGCGCGGCAATGGAAGAGTCGCGCGCGCTCCGGGCGCGATCGAATCGCGTGCCCGCAGCCGCAACGCGCGCGCGAAGCTGCCCCGGCGATAGTCTGTGCGCGACCGCGTCCATCCGCCGGTGTGCTCGTTGCACCATCCCGTTGATTACGGTTTCCAACCGATGGCCCGCGTCGTCGGCCGAGAGGATTGCCTGGTGCAGCCGCGCGCGCACCTGGTTGAACCCTTCGGACATCGTCTGGTCCTGAACACGTCTGCGCGAGTCCGAAATGCGATAGCGAATCAAGCGAGAAAGATTGCGGATCAGTTCACCGATCAGGTTGCAGAGTTCGTCCTCTCGCGCGGCTACCAACTCCGCAGCGGCCGAAGGCGTGGGCGCGCGCAGGTCGGCGGCAAAATCCGCAATCGTGAAGTCCGTTTCGTGGCCCACTGCCGAGATCACGGGAATCGCGGAAGCGCGAAAGGCCCGGGCTACTTCTTCTTCGTTGAAGGTCCATAAATCTTCAGTCGAACCGCCCCCGCGGCCGACGATCATTACATCGATGGCCAGGTCGCTTCGTCCTTCGCGCAGCATACGAACATGATATTCATTCAGCAAGGCCACCGCTCGTGCCACTTCACGGGCGGCGCCTTCGCCCTGCACGCGCGCTGGAGCCAGCAACACGTGCACGGTGCGCGTGCGACGGGAAATAACATTCAGGATGTCGCGCAGGGCTGCGCCTGACGATGAAGTCACAATCCCGATACGGCGGGGAAACAGTGGCAGCGCTCTTTTCAGCTCGGGAGCGAATAATCCTTCCGCCAGCAGCCGCGCTTTGGTTTGTTCGAAGGCCACGCGCAATGCGCCCGCGCCCACCGGATCGATTGCTTCAACAATTAACTGGTATTCGCCTTTTGCTTCGTACACGGAAACGCGCCCGCGCGCCCGCACCAGCAAACCGTCGGTGGGACGGAACCTTATGCGTTGATTGTTGGTGCGATAGCAAGCGGCCCGAAGCTGCGCGCCTTCATCCTTGAGTGTGAAGTACCAGTGTCCCGACGAGTGCGCGCGAAAGTTCGAAATTTCGCCTTCGATCCAAACCGAGGCGAAGCGCGATTCCAGCGCCCCGCGCACGGCGCTGGTCAGCTCCGAGACCGTCATCGGCCGCCGCTCAGGCTTGTCGAAAAGCGCAGATAAAAGAGGCTGATTCATGTCTAATTTGCGGCGTTTCCAGGGGAAGCAGCGGGGGCAAGCCCGCCTTCCTGACTGCGAGTTTTCCCAGTTGAACTTTGATGCTCAAGTTTTGGAGTGCGACTCAATGCTTTCTAGTCGCAGTCAGGAAGGCGGGCTTGCCCCCGCTCTTTCCAGCAACCTAACCAGACACTTTGATCCAGTCACCCAACTCCTGGTTTCTTTTCCATCAATCCTGGGGTGTAGCCACAACCACCGGACTCAGCCGCACGGCGGCGCCTTCGCGATTGGCGCGCACGCGAATGCGACGATGCCCCATCGCCTCCGCATTCGAGGCATAGGTGATTGTGTAGGCAGTGCGCAATTGCACCACTACATCATCGTAGGCGCGCTGCAAATCCTCAAGACGAGAGATGGGGTAATAGATGCCGCCGGATGTTTCAGCCAGCTTTCGGGCTTCCTCAGCGGCGCGCGTCGTAATAGTCAGATAACGTGTGCGCAGCGGATCCGTGGTGATGGACGGCTGGGGCACACTCGATTCCGGGATCAAGCCGGAGGGAACGTACAGGGGATAAATCAACGCGCCTGATTCGCTCGCCGCGTCCAGGATTGCCGGAAAGGGAACGAACGACTTGTTGTCGTCGCCGTCGGAAAGAATCACTACCGCAGTCCGCTCTCCACGCAGCGGCTTTAGTGTGTCCGCCAGGACGTAGCCGAGCGCGTCGTAAAGCGCGGTGGCCCCGCCGGCGTCCATCTCGTCCAGCTTTTTCGAAAGCAAACTACGATCGGTGCTGAAATCTGAAATTACCTGGATGTCGTCGCGAAAACTAATTATGGCGATCCGATCCTGGGGGCTGGTCGTGTTAAGAAAATCGCGCGCGGCTTTGCGAATAAAATCCATGCGCTCTTCTACGCTGCCCGACACATCCAACAGCAGCACCAGGTTGAAGGGTTCGTTGGAAGGCGCGACATTAGTTATCTGTCGCTCCTTTCCGTCCTCGTAAATCGCAAAGTCAGACGCTTTTAACCCGCCGATAGCGCGTCCGTGGCGATCTGTGACGCTGGCGTTCAGCCGCATCAACTGCGGGGCAACGGCCGTTGCCAGTTCGCCCGGCGGCCGGCGCAAAGTGAGGGCGGGCTCATTTCTGGGCGGTGGCAGTGTCCGGGCATAGTCGCCAAACATGCGTGGACTCACTTTGCGAATTGCGTCTATCAGAGGCTCGTCGCCGCTGCGAACTATGGCTCGGGCTGCTTCCGTCAAGGGACGCTCGTGCAAATCGTTCGGCACCATGCCGGGATCGACGTTCAGCAATACGACTCCGCGTTGGGTTTTGAAATCCAACCGCACCAACCGCTCCTTCTCGTTTTTGCCAGACTGTTTGTCGCTCTCTTTGTCGCTGCGGTCCGCTTCCTCCTGGCTATCAGGATCGCTTTGCGTTTCCTTTTTGCTCTTGCCGGCTCCAGCGGCCAGCTTGCCGGAGATGGTATATTTTCCGCCGGCTCGCTCTTTCACGCGCGGCAATTCCACGTCGCTAAGGTAACGTGGCCGGCTCGACTCCCAAAGGAAATTGAATTTCACATTATCCAGAGGCACGTCCGCGTGAATCGTGCCGGTGTTGGTGACGACTTCGGCAGACTCGACGTTGCCCATCACATCCACCGAGCCTGCTTCGCCTTCCACTTTTACCCGCGAGCGTGGCGGGATGCGCACGGTGAGGTCAATGCGATCCTGTTCGCGTCGGGCGCGTACCTCAATATCCACACGCGCGCCGGAGACTACGGAATGAACGTCCGCCTCTGCGACCGGTGCGCCCGGCGATGTGGCCTGGATTGTTACGGTCTTCTGCTGCTGCTCCGAAGCAACAACCGTCACCCGGCCGTTCAGGTTCTTAATTGTCAGTGAAACTTTCTCCGGCGTGTTCAGCTCGCGCTCGAACCCTTGCGCCAGTGTCGTGCTCGCTAGAAGCAGGGCAATAATCACGCTGCAACCTGGCAACAGCAAGTGTTTTCCGGGACGAACGAAACGAGCAAAGTATTGAAGGAACAAATTCTGGTAAGACATGGGTTTTGATCTTGCATGGCAGCGGTGTTAGCGGTCAAGCGGCCAGGCTGCGGCTATGGTAAACGGTTAATGCGGGTAGCAACACTCCAGCACCGGTATGCCGGCTTCTTCTCCGCGGAGACTTGCTGAATGAATACTCATTCAGTATATTAAGGGCCTAACCAGATTCAATTTTTCCTAAGGAAAAGACTAGCAAATACCGGGTCAACGATGAGGATTGAAAAAGCAGCAGTCTTAGGCGCCGGCACAATGGGGGCGCAAATCGCGGCCCACCTGGTCAACGCGCGGATTCCCACTCTTCTGCTGGATATAGCACCGCGGGAGTTGACGGCGGAAGAATCAGCTAAAGGTCTGACGCTCGAATCAAAAGAAGTGCGCAACCGCATTGCTCGCGCCGGGCTGGAAGCAGCCAGGAAAGCCAAGCCGGCGGCATTCTTTTCGCCCGACCTCGCTTCGCTGCTCACCATCGGAAACTTCGAAGATGATCTTCCTCAGTTGAAGGATTACGATCTGATTATCGAGGCTGTGGTTGAAAACCTGGAAATCAAACGCAAACTCTACAAGCGGGTCGAGCAACATCGGCGCCCTGGTTCCATCATTGCCTCAAACACGAGTGGCATTCCCATTCATCTGCTGGCAGAGGGACGTTCGGACGATTTTCGCCAACACTTCCTCGGCGTTCATTTCTTCAATCCGCCGCGCTATTTGCACCTGGTAGAAATCATTCGCACCGAATGGACCGAACCGGAAGTTTCCTGCTTCATGTTTGGCTTTCTCGACCAGCGTCTCGGCAAAGGTGTCGTGCCCGCAAAGGATCGGCCAAACTTCATTGCCAATCGCATCGGCACGTTTGGCGCGCTGCAGACGATCAGGACAATGATCGAGGATGGCTACTCGATCGAAGAGGTCGACCGCATGACAGGCCCGGAACTGGGCCGCCCGAAGAGCGCGACCTTCCGCACCTTTGACATCGTCGGCCTGGACGTCTTTTCCCACGTAATCAAAAACCTCTATGAAGCGCTGCCGGAAGACGATAAGCGCGACATGTTCGTAGCTCCCGAGTTTCTGACCAAGATGGTCGAGCGCGGCATCCTCGGAAACAAGACTAAAGGCGGTTTCTATCAGAAACGGAAGGGTGAGGGCGGTAAGCCGGAATTTTTTGTTATCGATCCTGCAACCCTCGAGTATCGCGCCTCGCAGAAAGTGAAACTGCCGTCGCTGGACATGGCGAAGAACATCGATGACCCCGGCGAGCGAATCAAGGCGCTGGTCTGGGCCAAAGATCGTGTTGGGGCGTTTCTTTGGAAGACTTTCTCGCGCACCCTGCGGTACGCCGCCAATCGCATTCCGGAAATCGCCGACACTGTGGTTGAAGTCGATCGCGCTATGCGCTGGGGCTTTGGCTGGGAGCTGGGGCCTTTTGAAGCATGGGACGCAATTGGAATCGAGAAGTCAGTCACGCGCATGAAAGAAGAGGGCCAGACGATTCAGGCTAATGTCGAAAAACTGCTCGAGGCGGGCGCAAGGTCTTTTTACAAGAAGCACGATGGGCAACAATTCTATTTTGATTTCACTTCGGAGCAATACCTGCCACTGGCCGATCCGCCGGGCACAATTATTCTGAAGTCAGTCAAAGACCGCGCCGGTGTCATCAAGAAGAATGCGGGCGCTTCGTTGATAGACATCGGCGATGGCGTGGCGTGTCTCGAGTTCCACTCCAAGATGAATGCGATTGGCGGCGACACCCTGCAAATGCTCAAGTTTGCCCTGGGCGAAGTCGAAAAGAATTTTGTTGGTCTGGTGGTGGGTAATCAGGGCCAGAATTTCTGTGTTGGCGCGAACATCATGCTGATGCTGATGGAGGCCCAGGAGGAAAACTGGGAAGAGCTGGACATGATGGCGCGCGCTTTTCAGACCTCCACCATGAGTTTGCGCTACTCGCCAAAGCCTGTGGTCGTGGCTCCTTTCCAGATGGTATTCGGCGGTGGTTGTGAAATGGTGCTGCATGCGGATCGCGCGCGCGCCGCGGCGGAAACGTATATCGGCCTGGTCGAAGTTGGGGTAGGCATTATTCCCGCCGGCGGTGGCACGAAAGAGATGCTGGTGCGCGCTCTGGACTCAATTCCGAAGAATATGGACGATGCGGATCCCTTTCCATTTGTGAAGCGCGCCTTTGAAACGATTGCCCTGGCGAAAGTGGCAACATCCGCAGACGAGGCGCGCACACTGGGCTTCCTGAGCGAAGACGACACGGTTTCCATGAACACAGACAGGTTGATCGCGGACGCGAAGAAGGAAGTTTTAGCCCTGGCGGCCAGTGGTTACGTGCAGCCACAACAGCGCACCGATATCCTGGCATTGGGAAATCCGGCGTTGGCTACGTTGAAACTCGGTATTCACCAGATGAAGCGCGCCGGGTACATTTCGGATCATGATGGAATGATTGGTGAACAACTTGCGCGCATTTTAACGGGCGGCGATCTGAATCATCCGACCAGAGTCTCCGAACAGTATCTTCTGGACCTGGAGCGCGAAGCGTTTCTATCACTGGCAGGCACGCGCAAGACGCAGGAGCGCATCGCGCATATGTTGAAGACCGGAAAGCCGTTGAGGAATTAGCGAGTAGCAACGTTGACGGCGGCTTCGCCGCTCGATGTGCGGAAAGGCTTAGCCTTTCCGAAACCGTTGATAGCTAATGAGGCTACGCCTCAAAAATGTAATGGAGGCCTAGCCTGAGGATAGGCTGACAGATTTGCCGGAAAGGCAAAGCCTTTCCGCACATCAGGCGGCAGAGCCGCAGAGGTAATTATGAAAGACGCAGTAATCGTATCAGCCGTCCGCACCGCCGTTGGCAAAGCGCCGAAGGGAACACTCAGAAACACTCGCCCTGATGAGATGGGCGCCGCAGTCATCAAGGAAGCAATCGGCCGAGTTCCCGGCCTGGAAGCTTCAGAGATTGAAGACGTGATCATGGGCTGTGCCATGCCGGAAGCTGAGCAGGGCATGAACGTCGCACGCGCGGCGGCTATTCGCGCCGGACTGCCGGTTGAAACGAGCGCCATGACTATCAATCGCTTTTGCTCTTCCGGATTGCAATCAATTGCCATGGCGGCGGATCGAATTAAGGCGGGCGGCGCTGAAGTAATAATCGCCGGCGGGCTGGAAACGATGTCGATGATTCCCATGGGCGGCCACACCATTCGCCCCAATCCGTATCTAGTCGAGCACTATCCCGACTTCTACCTGAACATGGGACTGGCGACGGAAAACGTTGCGCGCAAGTATGAAGTCACACGCGAAGAGCAGGACGCGTTCGCCCTGCGATCCCATCAGCGAGCGGCGGCGGCGCTCGACGCCGACAAATTCAAAGACGAGACCGTGCCTTTGCATGTCGTGCTCGAGGACCTTGACGAGAAGCGCCGAAAACAGCGACGCGAGGTCATCTTCGACAGGGACGAAGGAGTGCGCAGGGAAAGTACAGCAGAAGGTCTTGCCAAATTGAGGCCGGCGTTCCACGTCAAAGGCACTATCACCGCCGGCAATGCCTCGCAAATGTCGGATGGCGCGGCGGCTGCGATTGTGATGTCTGATTCGCGCGCCAAGGAATTGGGTGTGAAGCCAATGGCGCGTTTTGTTGCCTACGCAACCGCTGGTTGTCCTCCGGAGGAGATGGGCATCGGACCAGTCTTCGCCATTCCAAAAGTTTTGAAACTTGCCGGGCTGACGCTTGACGACATTGACGTGATTGAGTTGAACGAAGCGTTCGCGGCCCAGTCGCTGGCAGTGATCAAAACACTGGGCCTCGATCCCGATAAGGTTAACGTGAACGGTGGCGCCATAGCATTGGGCCATCCGCTCGGGTGCACTGGCGCAAAGTTAACCGCCAGCATCCTGCGCGAGCTTGAACGGCGCAAGGGACGCTTTGGCATGGTGACAATGTGCGTCGGAGGCGGCATGGGCGCAGCGGGGATTTTTGAAAGACTGTAAGCAGTAAGCAGTGAGCCGTGAGCAGCAAAACCCCGAACTGCTTACCGCTACTGCCGACTGCTTACTTGCGACTGAAAGGAGCAAACATGTCAGCCGTAGTAGAACAAAAAACAATTGTCAAAGGTGGCGCGTTCCTGATCGAAGAGCGGACTCCGGAAGAGATCTTCACGCCGGAGGATTTCACCGAAGAACATCGGATGATCGCGGAAACGACCAGGCAATTCGTTGACAACGAAGTCATGCCGCATATCGATGAGCTGGAGAAGCATGATTGGAAACTCGCTCGCGAGTTAGTGAAAAAGGCAGCCGATCTGGGTCTGATTGGCGCGAACATTCCTGAGGAGTACGGCGGGCTTGGTCTGGATCAAACCAGCGGCGCTTTAGTGGGCGAGAACATTGGCCGCTCAGCATCGTTCGCCACTACGCTCGGAGCGGAAAGTGGTATCGGCTTGCTGCCCATCATTTATTTCGGCACGGAGGCTGCCAAGCAGAAGTATCTGGCAAAGGTGGCGAATGGCGACATCATAACCGCCTACGCGCTGACTGAGTCCGGTTCGGGTTCTGACGCCATGGCCGCCAAAGCGACCGCGCGGCTGAGCGCGGACGGTAAGGAATACATCCTCAATGGCGAAAAGATGTTCATCACCAACGGTGGCTTCGCAGACATCTTCATCGTCTTTGCAAAAGTGGACGGCGACAAGTTCAGCGCCTTCATCGTGGAGCGCCAGGAGGGACTGACCAACGGCGCCGAAGAGCACAAGATGGGAATCAAGGGATCGAGCACGACGACGCTCGCTCTTTCTGACGCGAAGACCCCGGTCGAGAACCTGTTGGGTGAAGTTGGCAAGGGCCACAAGATCGCTTTCAACATCCTGAACATCGGCCGTTTCAAGCTGGGCGCGATGTGCGCCGGCGGTATGAAGCTGATGATCCAGGAATCGGTGCGCTATGCAAACGAGCGGCAACAGTTTGGCAAATCGATTTCATCGTTTGGCGCAATCAAGTCGAAGCTCGGAGAGATGGCGATTCGCACCTGGGTGGGCGAGTCAATGATCTATCGCACGCTGGGAATGATTGAAGCCGGGATCGACGCCATCGAAGATTCGAAGGACATGGACGCACGTTTGAAGGCTATCGAAGAGTATGCGGCAGAGTGTTCCATAATCAAGGTAGCGCTTTCTGAATACTGCGACTTCGTTGTCGACGAGATGGTGCAGATCTTCGGCGGCTATGGTTATTCGGCCGACTATCCTGCGGAGCGCGCGTATCGCGATTCGCGCATCAACCGGATCTTCGAAGGCACAAACGAAATCAACCGCATGTTGATTCCGGGACGCCTGATGAAGAGCGCGCTGAGCGGCCGGTTGGCATTGTTGCCGGCAGCACAGGCGTTGATGGACGAAATCCTGTCGCCGCAGATTGCCGGATTCGATGATGATGAAGCCGTGCTGGCAGTCGAGCAGAAGCTGGCCAGGAACGCAAAGAAAGTTGCGTTGATGACGCTGGGCACAGCGGCGCAGAAGTACATGATGGCGCTCGGTGATCAGCAGGAGATCCTCCTGGGAATCGCCGACATCATCATGGACACTTATGCGATGGAGACGGCGATTCTGCGCACGCAGAAGCTGGTCGCCTCCCAGGGCGAAAAGGTTGCGGCGCGCTATATCGACATGACGCGCGTTTTCTGCAACGACGCAGTGGAGCGCGTTGAAGCGCGGGCTAAGAACACGCTGGCCGGAATGGCCGAAGGGGATGAGCTGCGTATATTGCTGGCTGCGCTGCGCCGTTTCACCAAGCTGACGCCGATGAACACGATCGTCGCGCGTCAGCGGATAGCAGATGAATTGATCCAGGCGAACCGGTACGTTTACTAGAAAAGGCAAAAGGTAAAAGTAAAAAGGCAAAAGTGAGGATGAATGCCTTGCTTTTCGTCAGTATCTTTTGCCTTTTACCTTTTTACTTTTACCTTATGAAAATCATCCCCATCTCCCTTCCCACTCCGTTCTACATCGGCCCCGTCAACGTCTATCTAATAGCCGAAGATCCAATCACCATCATCGACACTGGGCCGAAGACCAAAGAGGCCATTGAGGCTTTGCGCGCGGGATTGCGGGGGGCTGGGTTTCTTGTTTCCGACATTCGCCGCATCGTGTTAACTCATGCGCACGAAGATCACTGCGGCCTGGCCCGCTCCCTCAGAGACGAGGCAAAGAATGCGGAAGTGTTTGTTCATGAGTGGGAGACCGGCCATCGCATCGGACGCCTCGAATACGCAGAGCATCGCACTCTCCTTGTTCGTGCCGGCGTGCCTGATAATGAAATTGAGCAGATGCGCCGGATGTACGAAGGCGTGCGCCTCTACGCGGATTCCTTTGAAGATCACGAGTACAGCCCGCTATGGGATGAAGCGGAATTGAAATTTGAAACGGGCTCGTTGCGAATTGTGCACACGCCCGGCCACACCCCCGGCTCTTGTTCGTTTGTGCGCGAGGCGGACCGCACCATCATCGCCGGGGATTGCGTGCTCAAGCGTGTCACTCCTAATCCAATCCTTTCACCTGATCCCATCGATGCCTCCAGACGCTTCCCTTCACTTGCTGAGTATCTGGTGAGCCTGGCGCGTCTGCGCACTTTCGCCCCCACACTGGTGCACGGCGGCCATGGTGACCCCGTGCGTGATTACGAAGAGCTTTTCAACCGCTACCTGCGCGCGATCAGCGAGCGCCAGAACCAGGTGATCGGCCTGGTATCCAAAGACGGCGCAACCGCCTGGCAGGTTTCCCGGGCAATGTTTCCCCAGACAGACGACGTCCACCGTTTTCTGGCTGTCTCAGAAGTCGTAGCGCATCTCGATCTGGCGCATTCTGAGGGCAAACTGGCCCTGGAACTCGCCGGAGAGCAGGAAATCTACCGCCAAGTCTCAGATTAAATTCTGACTTTTTGGAACCCACGCCCTCTCCAGCGCGTGAAAAGTGAAAATCTTTCCGGAGGACTTCGTCTATGACCCCTAAGAAACTAACTGTGATTGTCAGTCTCGTCCTGCTGGCCGGCGGTATTGCCCTGACGCGGGAGACCGTTACGGCACAAGAAGCAGCGCCCCCGGCGGCCACTCCGCCGGCGCCAGGTGGACCCCAAATCTCCATGTTCATGAGCGGGGGGACCTTTCTCGGCGTTTACGCGGAAGACGTCAGCAAGGAGAACATGGGCCGCTATGGTCAATCTCAGGTGCGTGGCGTGGCCATAACCGAGGTAGTCAAATCGAGTCCCGCGGAGCGCGCCGGATTGAAAAAGGGCGACGTGATTCTGCGCTTTGAGAATGAACCCGTAACCAGCGTGCGGAAGTTGAATCGCCTCGTGAATGAATCGGCGCCCGATCAAACCGCCCGGCTATCAATTAGTCGCGGTGGGTCGGAACAGGAAGTGACTGTAACGCTGGGCAAGCGCAGCGAGAATGCCGATGCCTGGACAATGATTACGCCGCCAAGCGGGAACTTTCGAATAAACCCAAAGGACTTTCCCAACATTCAGCAATTCCCGGGCATGGGTCCAAATGGCGAGAACAATTTCAGGTTCTCTTTCGGAAACAATCGCCGCATTGGCATCAGCACGCAACAACTTACTGAGCAGCTCGCGGATTTCTTTGGTGTGAAGGGCGGTGGGGTGCTGATAACTTCTGTGAATGAAAACAGTCCCGCCGCAAAAGCAGGACTGAAAGCCGGCGACGTGATTACCGCGGTCGACGGCGAAAAAGTAGAAGGACCGGGCGACGTGTCCCGTGGTCTGAACAAGAAAGAAGATGGCGATGTGACGCTGACGGTAGTACGTAACCGGGACACCCGCACGTTTAAGGTGACACCTGCAAAAGCAGAAGGTCTAACCGTGCCACCGGGACGCATCTCAACCAACGGGCGAGTCGTTCGAGCGCAAGTGCGCGATGCGATTCGGCAGGGCGCACGGGACGGAAGGATCGTGATCCCAAGTATCGCAATCCCAGCTATTCCCGCCATTGACGTTACCGTGCCGCGAATTCAGTTGCCGGTAATTCCGGAAATCAATATCGCGCTGCCGCGCATTCGTGTGCAAAGAGCGGGGCGACAGTTTCCGATCTAGGTAGGACAGGCATTCCTGCCTGTCAGTACTTCGTTGGCGGGCACTTTCGTAGGACAGGCATTCTTGCCTGTCCTTTTTGTTTTCGGATAATGAAAAGCAGCAGTGCGTATTGCCTTGATTTGCATCTCGTTGCTCCCTCCCTCTGGGAGGGCTGGGGAGGGTTTAGCGTGCCGGCTGCGTGAGAAGAAAAGCGCGCGGCCTCGATGGCCGCGCGTCGTTTCGATGAGGTCACTCTTACCTTAGGGATTAGAATTATCGCGCCGTTATCATTTTAGTCCGCACGATTGGGTGGGCCACGTTGAAGCATCTAAGAACGCGCGCGGCCATCGAGGCCGCGCGTTAAAAAATCCTTTGATTGATTCGCCGCAGGCCCTCCCCGACCCCTCCCAGAGGGAGGGGACAAAATAAAGAAATTGAAAGTAGGGCGCAGCGGTGCACAGTCATACTCAACCAGGCGGTTGTGCTTAAGGGACAGTGACAGGCAGGAATGCCTGTCCTACTTTGGCTGGCTTAGTTTCTTCTTGCCTTCGAGGGCATCCTTGAGGGCGCCGCCGGCAATATCACCCATACTGATCGCGGCGTCAAACTCCTTCATCGCTTCGGCATCGCGATCAAGAAAAGCGAGGATGCGGCCCATGGCTTCATGCGCGCGCGAAAGTAACGCCCGATCGGTATCCGGTAAAGCGGCGCCGACTGCCAGGCGATAGTTTGCCAATGCGCGATTGAGTCTTTCCGTCTGCAGATCGTCATCAGTGGTATCGCGGGCCCATAAGCTTGCCGTCTGGGCCAGGGTGAAAAGAATTCGCGAATCGCCGGGGAAGTCCTGCAAGAGCGATTTCAAACGCGCTTCGGCTTCCTGGTAATTCTTCAATTGCAGCAGCTTTTCAACTTCGCTTAAACCCTTCAACAGACCGGTTCCTGGAGACGAATCTGCAGGGTCCGTCGTTTCAATCAGGCCGGGATAAATCAACCACTGTGAATACCGGGGATGCGCTTTGCGTGCGGCTGCGGCGCGGCCGACTGCGGCGGCGTATTCGTCGGGCCGCCGGGCTTCGCGCGCCGGATCAAACGAAGCGATCATATCGGAAAAAAAGTCTGCGAAGCCAAAGCCTGACGCATCGAGATCGCGCAATTGAGTGGCAAAGAAAAAGGCCAACACTGCTCCTCTTTCGTAGTCGCCGGCCAGCTCTGCCAGAGCTTCATCTGCAATCGCGGCGCGGGCTCCCTGCGCGTCCTTGTTAATCGCGGCCCGCTCGGCTTCGGTCTTCGCCAATCGCAATTGCGCGCGTGTATCAGTCTCCAGCGCGTTAAGCCGCATCCTTTCTTCGAGTCGCGCGTCGGCGGCGGCGACCAGCGATCGCGATACAGTTAGAAAGACGTCGGGCGACACCGCGGCTCCGGCTTTGGCGCGCTCGTCAAGTAGTTGTTTGATTTGTTCGCGGCGCGCGGCGATTTCGCGGTTGTGTCGCAGGATTACCGGATCGATTACATATTGCACGTAGGCGCGGCGTAATTCAGAAGAGGCAGGATTGGTCCCTTCGGGAACGATCGCGTAGTAGTCGTCGGCGATGATGCGAAAGTTGACCGTGCCGGGGGCTGCCAGCAAATCAGGCACGATATAGAAGCGGCGCTCGTGCTCGCGCATGCTGTAGACTGGGCCCGCTTCCTTTTTCTTCTTGACGCTGCCCGGGCTCTTCACCCTTACGCGCTCAGTGCTCACCAGTGATGGTTGGATGTGAAGGTAGGAGAGCACGGTGCGGACCATCTCGCTGGCAGGCTGTCGCAAACGATCGCCTTCCGCCTGAGACGCCCGCAGGTAGGAAACAATCCGCTCGTCAATTCCGGACTTGCGGTAGAACTCGCGCACGAGCGGCCCGAAGTCCAGCACCTCGAGCACCCCGCCGGGAAGATCGTCCGAGCGCTCCGGGGAATCAAACTCGGGAGGCGGGCCAAGAGTATAGGCGAGCGAAACATACCGGGCCGCTTGATCGGCAGGCGTGGCCGGCGCCGGCAACTTGTTGCGTTCATAGAAAGCTCGCAAGCGCTCGCGCAGACCTGCCTCAAGCCCTGCCTGGTCCTTCCTGATCTGCGCGCGAAAGAATGATGGCTCTTTTCTCGCGGGCGTTGGATCGAATCCGGCGGCATCAAGAGCGGCCATAACGACGATCAAACGCGGGTCGGGCTGAAACGAGACTCCATAGTCCGCCAGATCAAAGGCAGTACTGCGCGATTGCCCAGCAGGGATTTGGACCGGACTTCCCGAAGCCGGAGTAGCCGGTTTGTTCTGGGCAACGGTGACACCGCTGTTTATTAACAGGACGAGAATGACGGCAAATTTCTTTCTCATATTGCGATAACTAAGAGAGAGCATGTGGGGGAGAATGTTGTCTGGAGCTGGGATACCTTACTAATAACTTTCAGAAGTATTTAAAGATGCGCTCGGCCGCGCCCCAGATGCCACCGGCGGCCACTGATTGAGTTTGCCCTTTTTGAACTTTCATTCACACCGTGGCTTCAGCCCGGTGACCACACAGGGCTTGAACGCTCCGAACCGTTTCAACGGTTTACTCTTACGCAGTATGAAAGGCTCATGGGAAACCGTTGAAACGGTTCAATACATTCTTTTCAGCCTTTCCTCACCGGGCTGAAGCCGCGGTGTGAATGAGAGCTGGAGCGGTGGATGCAGCATGCTCGAACTGCACGAGATGCCACCGGAGGGAAGTCTAGACCTTGTCCTGATCATACTTCAGCTATTCCCTCTTCAATCGATGCCTGCGCAGCAGACGCAATGTTAATGGATACGACGCGAGCGAACAAACCACCGAAAGCAGCATCGCCCCGATGGCATACGGCTCCACCAGGTACCAACTGCTGGTGAACAACTGATGATAGTAATTCCCGGTCAAAGGATGAGAATGTTTCAACAACTCAATCCCTTCGGCCGGGATGCGCAGTGGGCGGCCCAATAGAAATGCCCCAATCCCATATGACACTACGATGATGGGGACCAAAGAAAGAGGGTTGTTGATGTATGTGCCTGTGAAGATGGCAATCTTGTTGAAGCGAAACAGAAAGGCGACCAGAGTCGCGATGACCGTGTGCAGGCCCAGCAGTGGCGAGAAGGTTATGAAAACGCCGATGGTAAAAGCAAGCGCGGTCCGCTCTGGCGGATCATCGAGCGCGAGCAGACGGCGAATTGTACCGGAAAACATTGAGTAGGACAGGCATTCCTGCCTGTTTTTTCTACGTGGACATTCATTGTTGCCTGTTGACCCCGGAGCAAGAGCCGCTCAAAACAAGAGACAGACAGGAATGTCTGTCCTACTTATTTGAAGCTGCTGAGCGCGTCGGGTTCGTTCTCGTAAACATCGAAGACGGTCAACAGTTTGGTGATAACAAGCAGATCCTGAACCTTGTCAGTGAGGTTAAGCAGCTTCATCTGACCGCCGTCTTTGCTGACGGTTGTGTAATTGGCGATGAGCTCGCCGATACCGCTGGAATCAATGTAGCGAACGCCGCCGAGGTTAAGCAGGATTTTCTTCTTACCATTGGACACCAGCTGGCGGATAGCGCTACGCAGGACGCCACTGCCTTCTCCCATCCTGATGGTTCCGTTCATGTCGAGTACCGTGACATCTCCGGCCTGTCGTTCTTTGATATCAAGTTCAGCCATGGCAGTAACCTCCTGGGAACATCATTAGCCCTCGAAGCAATTTATTGGAGCCACCGGCTGTCACTAACGATGCCGGTCAGCGATCATTACTCGCGCGCTTATTTGAATCCGTTCAGCGCTTCTGATTCACTTTCGTAAACGTCGAAGACCGTCAGGAGTTTGGTAATAGTTAACAAGTCCTGCAGCTTCTGGGTCAAATTGAGGAGCTTGAGCTGGCCGCTTTCTTTATTGATCGCTGTATAACTGGAGACGAGCTCGCCGATACCGCTGGAATCGATATAGCCGACCCCGGCAAGGTTCAGCAATACTTTCTTCTTGCCCTCTTCGAGCAAACGGCGGATGGCGCTGCGCAACGCCACGCTGCCCTCGCCGATGGTGATCTTGCCATCCATATCGAGGATGGTCACGTCTCCGGCCTGTCGCTCCTTCATGTTGAGTTCTGCCATTGTTAAGACTCTCCTTAAGGAATTCTCGAATCTGGAATTACGTATGTTTCACCAGGCGCACAATTGTGCCGCCTTCGGCTGTTCTGGACCAGCTGACATCGTCCATGAACGTGCGCATGAAAAAGATGCCGCGTCCGGAAGTCTTGAGAACGTTCTCTCCGACAGTCGGATCCGGAACACTTCCGGGATCGAACCCGTTGCCCTGGTCGCTCACTTCAATTTCTAAAGCACCCGGCGAGCTGGTAAAAATGACGGTGATCGTTTTGCTTTCGTCCCGCTTGTTCCCGTGCACCAGAGCGTTGGTAACAGCTTCGCGCAACGCCATGTCGATACCATAAGCAGCTTCTTCATCAAGCCCCGAACGTTTCGCGACTTCCCCAGCGGCTGCGGCGGCCTGGTTGACGGATTCGGTGCGGCTAGGCAAAACGAGTCGAGTCGTCTCTTCAGTCACGGAAGGCATGGCCTTTACAAGGGAACGGTCCGACAGCGCCCTGGCTATTCTCTTTAGCTAACCGGAGGATGCAGGGTGTAACACGCTGGCCGCCCGTGTGTCAAGAAGGTTAACGGATTACAACATGGGCCATTGGGCTTCGTCCTGAATTCCCCTCAAGGTAAGATTTAGAGCGTGATAATCAAGCCGGCAAAAGTCATTCAGGGGCAGCTTCAGCTGCCGGGAGACAAATCGATTTCGCACCGCGCGGCCATGATTGCGTCGCTGGCCCGGGGGACTTCATGTTTGCGAGATTTTTCCAACAGTGAAGACTGCGCTACCACTCTTTCGTGTTTACGCCAACTCGGCGTCAGGGTAAGCCACGACGGTCACGTTGTCGTGATCACCGGCACAGGCACTTTGAAGGCGCCTGCCGAACCACTCGATTGTGGCAACAGCGGCTCGACGATGCGCCTGCTGGCGGGCATCCTTGCCGGACAGACTCTTTCGGCGACACTTACGGGGGACGAGTCTTTGCGCGCGCGGCCCATGGGCCGCATCATCGAACCACTGGAGATGATGGGTGCGCGCGTCGAGTCGCAGGCAGCGCACGCACCGCTCATCGTCACCGGGCAGTCTCCGCTGGCGGCGCTCCGCTACGAACTGCCGGTTGCCAGCGCGCAGGTCAAGTCATGCATTCTCCTGGCAGCGCTCAACGCCGAGGGCCGCACGGAAGTCATCGAACTAACGCCAACGCGCGATCATACTGAGCGAATGCTGCAGTGGTTTGGTGTGCCTTTGCAAATTACCGAAGCGGCCGATTCGTCCGGCGCCAACATCGCACTCGAAGGCCCGGCCCAATTCGGCGCTCGCGATGTTTCCATTCCCGGCGATATTTCATCTGCGGCCTTCTTCATTGCCGCGGCCGCACTTCTTTCCCGTTCGAACCTGGTGATCGAGAATGTTGGCCTTAATCCCACGCGCTCGCAATTCTTGTCTGTGCTTCGCTCGCTCGGGGCAGATATTGAGAACGAAAACATTCGCGACCAGTGCAACGAACCTGTCGGTACGGTCAGGGTGCGCGGCGGAATGAGTCCCGCACCTCATGGCGGTATGACTGACACCAAAGCCCAGAGCCTGCGCGGCCCAATAATTCCCTCCCTGATTGATGAGCTGCCTTTGCTGGCGGTATTGGGAACGCAAATCGAAGGTGGAATCGAGATCCGTGACGCCGCTGAACTACGCGTTAAGGAGACGGATCGCATCGCCGCCACCGTCGCCAACCTGCGCGCAATGGGCGCGCAAGTTGAAGAATATGACGATGGATTTAAGGTTAAGGGGCCGATTCAGCTTCGCGGCGCGATGGTTGATTCGCGCGGCGATCATCGCATCGCCATGGCGTTTGCGGTGGCCGCGCTGATTGCGGAAGGGGAATCCCAGGTAGAACAGGCAGAGTGTGTTGCGGTATCGTTCCCCGAGTTTTTTGATCTGCTGGGATCGGTGGTCGTGTATTAGGCGCTGATTCATTTTGTAGTTATGAAAGCGAGCCGCGGATGAACGCGGATTTACACAGATCAGGAACTTTACTGCTTTAGGTTTGTCATCCGTTTTATCTGCGTTAATCCGCGGCTCAAAGCGCGCCGGTATTAGTCAAATATTTCATGACAAACTCGAGGCGAATCATCATCACCGGCTTTATGGGCTCAGGTAAGACTACTGTAGCCCAAGCGCTGGCAAACCGGCTCGGCTGTGACATGATTGATCTCGATTCATTTATCACGAAACACGAGAGCCGCACACCGGCAGAGATCATTGAACAGGATGGCGAAGCTGCTTTTCGAGACATCGAGACGCGCCAGTTGCGTCATCTTCTGAAGAAGACTGACGCACGGGTGATCGCCCTCGGTGGCGGCACCTGGACTATTGAAACAAACCGGGAGCTGGTTACGCGCTCCAGGGGATTAACCGTCTGGCTCAATGCACCATTCGAATTGTGCTGGCAGAGAATCCAGGCAATCTCAGTCAGCGGTGGCCGTGTACGCCCACTGGCGCCAGACCGCGAAAGCGCGCGAGGACTCTATGAGCAGCGGCGCGCAAGCTACGAACTGGCTACTTTCAAAGTTAAACTCGGCGGTAACGAAGATGCCGGTATGGTTGCCGCTCAAATCCAAACCTGGATTGAATCCCTCGATTGAATCATTGTGACTAAACCAGCAAATCAGATCCCTGCCTGGTTGCCGCGATCATCGAAGGCCCTTGCCGATGCAGACCGCTGGAAGCACTCAGCGCGCCGGCAGCCGGACGGCTATTACACTCTGCAAACCGAAGACACTGGTGCAGTGCCGGTGCGGATGTTTCTAACGCCCTCACTTTTTGAATCGGCGGAGGACATTCTTTATCGACAAATCGTAAACGCAACCAGCTTTCCCGGAGTGCGCATGGTAGTGATCACGCCGGACGTGCATTACGGCTATGGAGTGCCGGTCGGCTGCGTCTTAATCACCGATGCCGAGAATGGCGCGGTCGCGATGGGCCCGGTCGGTTACGACATCGGCTGCGGCATGATGAGCGCAAAGTCGGCCGTGGATGCGGAGGCCGCGACTCCGGAAAAGCGTTTGCAGTTCAATCGCGCGGTTATGCAGCGCGTGTCAATGGGCGCGGGCGGCAAGAGCCATCGACTCGGCAAGGTTTCCCAGGGCGAGTTCTACAATCTTGTGCGCGGAGGAGCCGAGTATTACGCGGAAAAATACGGCGCGGCGTTCGATCGCAGCCATGCCGAACGGCATCGCATTCCGGTGGATGATGATTGGCAAATTCCCTGGGGCGGCAAAGGCAGACCCGAGCGCGGCATGGACCAGTTGGGAAGCCTTGGCGGCGGTAATCATTTCATCGAGCTGCAGCGCGCTGAAGACGCCGGCACGCTTTTCGTGCAGGTGCACACTGGCAGCCGCGGTTTTGGCCACGGACTGGCTACAAACTATTTCGAGCTGGCACGCGCGGAACAACCTGACCAGATCAGAGACATCGACCTTGGCTACTTCACTCCGGATTCCAAACATTATCGCGACTATCTGAACGCAGTCGCGGCAGGTGGAAACTATGCAATTCTCAATCGCTTAATTATCTTCGAACAGGTCGCGGAAGCATTTCGCGAAGTATTCGCGCAGGAGCTGGAATTGATTTATGAGATCAGCCACAACTTGGTGCAGAAAGAGTGGCATCCGGAATTCGGCGACGTCTGGGTGCATCGCAAAGGAGCGACGCGCGCGTTTCCGGCCGCGCATCCAGCTTTGCGGGGCACTAAATGGGAAACCACCGGCCATCCGGTCCTAATTCCCGGCAGCAATAAAGACTTCAGTTATATTCTGCGTCCGCTGGCTGGGGCGGTGAAAAGTGGATACTCAGTGAATCATGGGGCCGGCCGCCGGCTTTCCCGCAACGAAGCCAGGCGAACGCTTTCGCAACGGGCGACGGATGATGAGTATGCGGCCGCGGGAATCCTCGTGAATACGAACGGGCACGTACCGCTTGATGAATCCGCCCCTTGCTATAAGTCTTCCGAAGAAGTAGTGGCCGCGGTCATCGACGCAGGATTGGCACAAATCGAGCATAAGCTTTCGCCGTTGTCTTCGTTGAAAGGCACCGACGAACGCCGCGGCAAAAGAAAGAAGCTGCCCCGTCCGCGATCCAGTGCACACTTCTGACCGGATCCACCAGGAGCAGGGAGCTAAAGCTTTTGTGAATTCGTTTAGGCTCTGGGCTTTGCACAAAAACTCTTATTCGTGTTCCTTCGTGTAGCTTAGTGTGATTTCGTGGATCGTATGGCTCCGAATCCTAAGCACACGATCCACGAAATTACACTAAATCCCACGAAGCAACTCGAACCAATGTTGATCTTAGACGTTCGCAGCGATCCTCCTTCGAACCAATCGGGGACTTTTTGTGCAAAGCCTAGGCTCTGATAGACCGCGGATGCTAGAATTGCCGCGCCCGAAATCGAACCAGGGATGAACGGCTGATTGCTATAACTTTTACACGGCCAGAGGCCAGCACTCATAATTGGAGGTTCCCCCGTGGCTTCACCCAAAATTGTCCTGACGGCTTCTTCCACCGAAGCCAGTGAATACAAACATAGCGTCTGGCAACAGATGCTTTCGGCGGCCATCCCCGTCAAATACAGCGGCAGGTTTATTGACCCGGCATCGTTGGTGAACGACTCGTGGCCCGATGGCCGCGCGAAGTACGTACCCAACGGCCTGCGTATGGTGGAAACGCTCTTGCTGCGCGAATACGCGGAAGATGACGTAGTAACTTGTTACGTCGAGAACCTCGAAAGATTTGTTGGCCCGGAAACAGAGGTGCTGGCCATCCACGCGCATAACCCCCTGGGCATCTCGTACGCCACGGACGTTTATTCGAAGCTGGGCGGCGAGAACCTAATGCCCCTGAACGCGGCGGAGTTCATACGCATTGTCACGCATCCGATCATCAAAAAGTACAGGCCGAAGATTGTCGTGGGCGGCCCCGGGGCCTGGCAACTGGAAAAAGCCAACCGGATCGATGAATTCAATATCGATTATTTGATCGATGGCGAAGTTGAACTTGCGTTCAGCGGTCTCTTCAAGCGAATCATGGCCGGCGACCCGGAGTTGCCGCAGGTCATCAAGGTTCCGAAGCATATGCAGGCGTCCGTGGAAGAGATTCCCGTGGTACGTCATCGCTCGACATTCGGCGTGGTCGAGATCACACGCGGATGCGGACGCGGTTGTCAGTTCTGCTCGCCGGCTACCAAAGTGGGCCGCTCATTTCCGCTCGAGCACATAATGGATAGCGTGCGCGTCAACGTGGGCGAAGGCGCCACGGAAGTGATGCTGGCCTCCGAGGACATGTTCCTCTACGAGCAACTGCCTAACTTTGTGACCAACATCTCTGCTCTGGAAGACCTTTTCACGAGTGTAGCCGGCGTGCCGGGACTGGAAACGATCCAGACTTCGCATATCACGATCGCTCCGATCGTCAAGGACCCGAGCATTCTTGAAAGACTAAGCCCGCTGGTGGTTCCGAAGTCGCATTTGCACCATCCGGATTCGACCGATCCCAACCATTGCATTGCCGATCCGATTATCGGTCTGGAAACCGGCAGCCCGCGCCTTTTCGATACCTACATGAAGGGCAAAGCTTATCCCTACAAGGCGCATCAATGGCGTGACGTCGTAATCAAAGGAATGGAGGCTTTAAACCGGCACAACTGGTATCCATTCAACACGTTCATCATTGGTCTTCCGGGTGAGACCGACGTTGATACAAAACAATCGCTCGACCTGCTTTACGATCTGCGCGATGCCAAGGGAATGTTTGTCCCCACCTGGTTTGTGCCGCTGGAAAACACCCGCATGCAGCAGAAGGCAGGCGCCAAGTTGATTGAGATGACCGACCTGCAATGGGAGTTTTTCTTCACCTGCTGGAAGTACAATCTGGAGTTCTATGGCAGCGCATACTCGCGCTACAAGTATTCGGTGGGAGTGCCCATATATTATTACACCCTGGCCCGCAAACTTTTCGGCAAGGGAATAAAGTATCCCCTTTGCCGTTTCGCCGGCCTCCCCGATCGTCTAACGCGCAAGCGCCTCTATCTGGACTTCACCGGCTACAAGCGCACCAAAGATCTAATGAAGCCATTAGTCAATGAGATTGTTCCGGGCTTCGAGAGCGTGCGCGACAAGGGACTGAACCTGATCGACGCCAGCGAGCTGCTCCAGTTGAAGATGAACACAGCCTCGCACGCCTCAACCACCTGACGGCGAGAACATGTGTCCATTCAAAAGGCCGCTTCGCACATTGCGCAAGTTCAGTTAGCACTAAGGATTGGATCGGCACGCCTCTAGCGCCAGAATGTGTTTGTGTTTCTGGCTATGTGATACGAATATCTGGGCCACTTCTCACTCCTCTAAGGAAGGTAAGTCAACTGCGGCGCGTTAGCTGCGAAGGCACCAAAGCTGGGTTTGAACTTTAAGCCATATCCTTCCTCTTGGCGTTGAAGAAGTCAGCCATTGCCTCAACCATGGCACGTAACTCAGGCCACTTGTCTTCGAACTCGAGAGCGACGGCAAGCAGAGAATGTCCTTTGTATTCTTCCTTATGAAGCGAGTACAGCATGTATCCGACTGTTACAGGCACGGCCATGACTTCGAACGCGTAAGCATTGTTGATGTGGGCCCATTCCGGATGCTCAAGATTTTGAGCGTCAATCTCCGCTTGAAACTTCTTGCTACGACGCAACCGGAGCAATCTGGTTCGTCGTTCCGCGTCTCTTTCGTGTCTATCGACAGTTTCACGAAGCGCGGCAAGTTCACGTCTCAGCGGGAGCGGGACGTGAGGGTTCTTTGCAGCCCGTCCCAGGCGTCGTAGCAGAGACTTCAATCCTTCCTTGTATCGTAACTTGCCTCGAAAGTCGGCGAACAGCTTTCCATCCAGAAAGCCAGGAAGTCGGACGTTCTCGAGCAAGATCGGAAGTACCACAACCTTCTTTCCTCTTAACTCGCGATTCGTTGCGATATCCAGTTCTCGGGAGACCCACTTGCTTTTGACCGACGCCTTTGAGATCACTGCGGCCACAAAGTCAACTCGGTCAATTCCCTCTCGAATCTTCTCAACCAGGGAGTCGCCCACATCGATCGCCGCTTCGTCTATCCAGACGACATGACCACGACGACGAAGGTCCTGCGTAAGGCGAGTGACGAACGCCTTATCTTTGTGGCTGTGACTGAGGAAGACGCTGCTCATTGGGACATCCTTGTTGTCCGTCCAGCGACTGAGTCCAAGCGGGCCCGGAACACAATTCGGATTCTAGCTTTCAACTTGAGAGAAGGAGCAATCGCGGCTTAGCCTCAACGATGCGTTCGGACGTTTCGCTAACGCAAGTCATAGAAGTCCCGAGGCGCACTTGGGTTCAGCGTATGAGCAAGACTAAGGAGTGCGCTTCGCCGCGTGTCCATTTCACGCGCCGCTTCTTCGGAAAAGAAGTACACGGGGCAATCGGTGTGCCCGCATCCACAAGGTCGGATGGCACCTCTGCGGAGAAGTTTGTCGAAGCTGGCGCGAAGTGCCACTAGTGCTTCAACGATGTGATCTACACCGGCGCGCAACGTCGGATCACGTATTTGAGACTTCGATGGAAGTTGCATTCCCTGCCTGGTGCGGCCGGTATTGAGCGTCTCAATTGTTTCCGCAATCGCGTCACGAAAGCGAGGCAATGAGCTTTCCTGATGAAATGGTGTTCGATACGCCGGACGGTCAAGGGCGTTCGTTAGCGCTGAGATTATTTCAGCATCGGAGCCAGGAATGGTTCGAGCTACGAAAGCGAGAAGCTCAGTGCGATAGCGCTTGACCTCCTCAATCGTAAGTCCTTTAGCTTGGCTCGTTCGCGAATCATACTGATCGTGATGGTCGAGACATAGGAATGCAAGATTGTCTGACGAATTGTTGGAGGCGTCCCGATCGAGGTGAGCGATCTGCCCCTTTTTTTCACTGTCGTCTAGGCGCAAAGCAAAGCAGATGCAGCAACGCCGGCGCGATGCCGAAGTAACGTCGGCGACTACTTCCGATGAGATTCTCTTTCGATTAGGCATAACATCAATTGATCCAGCATCAGAAGTCAAATCGGGACTACCCTTCGCCTGCAGGATAGGCAACGTGTCCTCTTCCCAGAGGAATACCGCCATCCGGAAGTCGTTCAATTTCGACCCGAACCGCACCTAGCGGTATCTCATCAACCTTCGTCAAAATCAAATTACCCTGCTGGATGATCACCTTGTCAGGGGCTGCGACTGGCTTGCTACGTGCTAATTGGCCTTTCAAGATCTCCGCGCGAACGAATCTGCAAAGACGAAACAAAGCAAGTGGGCCGCCGTAGTGACGCCAGTTGAACAAAGTTCCGTGCAGGCCCCTAGTGTCCAGTGTGATGACATTGGCAATAGCAAAGACTTTGTCGCGGCAGTCTTGATCGATGAACCACATCGGCGCGAATGGAGCGTGGGCAAACGCATTTCGTATTAAACGTGCTATTTGATAGGCAGCTCGGACATCGCCGTCCGTCGACGACTTCGGACTAGGCACAACGGCGCGGATCGCGTCCTTCATAGCCACAGCCATGAGGTAGGTCGCGGATCTGTGGAGAAAGCACGCGGCATAGTCAGCCTGATCCGGTCTTAGCGCGATCTCTTCATACTTTACCCGATGACGGCCATGCGTCCACTCTATTGGAAGATCCAGTGGCTGAACCTTTCGGGTCGTGGCCAGACGGACTGCAGATGCAAGCCGGAACTGGAGTTCTGCTGTGAAAAGCTGATCAATGTGCTTCTGACGCTCGGACATTTCAACTCCTGCTGCCACACGTTAGAATTCAAAGGGCGCGGCCAGTAACAACAACGTGGAAAGTAAAGGACGGGAACCGCGCTTCTCGAGGTGTTGTGCCGACATTGTACTAGCTGTCGCCAAATTTCCCGAAAATAATATCGGTTCGGTAATAATTAAACCTGCGATTATCAAAGTGAATCTGTTCCAAGGTCCGTGAAATCTCCAACTCTTTCTCGATGAGCTTCTTGGCAAAGGGGCGTATATCAGTTTCGCTTTTGTAGTTCTTGGCTGCGATGAAGAAGTCCAAGTTCTCGTTGTGGATAAAGAATCGATTTGGGATAAACTCCAGTTCACTTGCCAACAAACCATAGCGCAGACACGGGTAGATCTTTTTGTGTTTGCCGGCTTTGGTTGAGTAGGTGAGGATGTCATGTGAGCTGATGCTCATTTTGAACTCGATAACAACTCTGGGAAACTTTATGCCGTTGAGCAACTCGAAAATGCAAATGTCAGTTTGGAAAGCCGATGCTCCGCGCGCGGGCGCTGTCGTGTTTACATCCAGCTCTAACTTTCGGTTTAGCGTGAGTTGATAGAAAAGATTAGCCTTACGCTCGATGAGAGCCTTACTGCCCATAACCTCCGAGGCAACAGCTTCAAAGATGGAAACAAAATGAGATTCCTGCATACAAACCTCCGCCAAGGGTTGCTATGGCGTCGAGAGTAACCGCATTGTGGCAACCATTTCAATGGAGGTGAACGAATGACGATCAGGCGATACACAATTCCATCCCGAACCAAGAAGCTCATTTTTCAAGAGGCAGGAAGTCAATGTCCCTTCTGTGACGAATCAGAAGTGGCTGCACTCGAAATTCATCACATTATCGGCGTTGATGTTGGGGGGAGCAACGGCCCCGAAAACCTGATACTTGTCTGCTCCACGTGCCACTCCAAGATCACACAAGGCGTCATACCTCAAACTAATGTCGTGGAGAAGAAGCGCAACCTGATTTACGGCGGGCCTCGTCGGAGAAGCGTTCCTCATCCAAGTAATGTAATCAGCATCGATGGTCACGTGTCACGCAGCATTGTAGCCAATACGGTACGATTTGCAGGAAAGAGTAGTCCTCGGATGCAGTATCCCGCCGGCTCAGTCGGTGCGAACATTCATATGAAGAATTATTTGGATTACCTTATTAGGCGATACTTTGAGTACCGCAAGGCAGATGCGAGTTTTGGTGAGTTCGGTCACGCGCGAAAGTTCCATCCCGCCGAAATTCACACATCCGTTCATTCGAAGTTTAAGGCAAAGACCTTCTTCGTCCCCGAACAGCGTTTTGAAGCGGAGTGTGAATACATCCAGCAACGAATTGATCGGACTATCTTAGGAAAGAGGAACAAGAGCAGAGGTATTCCAAACTTCCAATCATTCGAAGCATTTTTAGCAGAGCAAAGTTAGGCGTTAGGATTATCTGCCGAAGGTTATACCCTCCGGAAATCAGAAGGTACTTCTCGATTGCCGAGCGGGAAGTAGGACTTCGATTAATCTAATTATCTATCAGACGGATTTGGTCATGACCTTCGGCAGAGTTTGGCTTTCGGCGGATTGTTCAGCAGATTCAGCTGATAATGCGGGCCGATCGCGATGCGCCAGCGGGACCGGCTTGCCGGCCATCTCGGCGAACAGGGATTCGTATTGATCGACGACGTAGTCCCAATTGTAAAGCTTTCGCACCCGCTCCTGAGCGCGATGCCGGAAGGATTGCACCAGAGAGCCGTCTCGTATGACCCGCTGTAGCTTCTCTACCAGATCCTTTTCATCCGCATACGGAATGCCGGCATCGCCTACTGCCTCTATGTTCTCGGGAGCAGCGAGGGTTAGCACGCAGTTGCCATACCCCATCGCTTCGAGCAAAGCCGGATGAGTGCCCCCGACTTCGGCGGCATGTACATAGCAATACGCGTTCTGTTGCAAAGCCCGGTAGTCCTCTCCAAAAACAAAACCGGTGAAGATGATTCGTTTATCGCGCCGCGCCCGCGCCTTAAGCTCGCGAATGTAATCGTGGGCATAAGGTGCGTCACCCACCACCAGCAGCTTATGAGCGGTCCGCACTTTCTTGAAGGCTTCGATTACCAGATGGGCATTGTTTTCAGGTTCCAGCCGAGAGACGTAAAGCACATAACGATTCGGCTCGACCCGCCAACGGTGCACCACGTCTCGATTAGGGTGGCGTTCGACATCAGCGCCGTACGAGATCATGGTCGACGGCGCGTGATACCGCGCCGCGTAATAGTCCTGGATTACCTGCGCGTCGGTCACTGTTTTATTGGGAAGGATCGTGGCCAGATGCTCGACCAGTAAATAGTAAGTGCGGCCGATCGAATTCCATTTTTTGCGCTTATGTTCCAGGCCATCTACGTTGATTGCTACCGGCGTTCCCGTCCATCTCAGGATCGGCACGAAGGGAGCATTTGCGGCATTACAAATCAACGCGGCGTCGAACCGCCGCGGGACCGCGTGCAGCGCCGAGAGAAATGAGTGGACGACGGTGTCAAAGTATTTATGCCGGATGGTGGGCAGCACCTGCAATCGCACGCCGTGATACTCGAGCTGGCGCGGGGAAACATAGTGCGAACGACAATAGACGGTGACGTCATGGCCGCGCGCCACCAGACGCGTCGACAGATGTTCGGCAAAGGTTTCAAACCCGCCATAGCCGGCAGGAATGCCGCGTGTTCCGAGAATCGCTATGCGCATCACTGAATGGACTATCAATCCGGAACTCTGAACTATGAAGGAGAACAGCTTTCGCGTTCAGCGTTCTTATTCAAATTTCTCCGCTACTGCCTGCTCGTAAACATCGAGCGTCATTTGTGCTGTTTTTCGCCAACTAAAATCTCGAGCTCGCTTCAGACCTTTGAAGCATAACTCCGCGGCCAGGTCTGAATTCTCGATAACGCCGGCCATCGCCAGGGCGAGCGCTTGTTCATCGAACGGATCGACCAGCAAGCCGGCATCGCCGACAACCTCCGGCAAGCTGGTGCGGTTTCCGGCAATCACAGGTGTACCACACTGCATTGCTTCAAGCACCGGCAAACCAAAACCTTCAAAGTACGACGGGTAGATAAAACAACGGGCGCCGCTATAAAGAGCGGGTAAGTCTGCTTCCGGCACGTAACCGGTAAAGATTATGACACTCGTTAGACCATGTTCGGCTGCGGCCCGCAGGGTTTCATCGAAGAGCCAGGCCTTTTTTCCGACCAGCACGAGTTGCGGAAGCTTAGCCTGAGGTCGAAGTCTGCGCAAGCTCGCGTAAGCCGAAATCAGTCGCGCTAGATTCTTCCGCGGCTGGATCGATCCCACTGAGAGAATGTATTCGTCCTCTATTCCGTAATTCCGGCGAACTCGCGCCAGTTCCAGGGCGTCCGTGACGGGGGCAAAATGCCCCGCCGCCGCCGCCGGCGTAACCAACACGCGGTCAGGTTCAATACCGTAAGTTTCAATGATGTCGCCTCGCGAATATTCTGAAAGCGCGAGAATGCGCGCTGCCTTGCGCGCTGTCTGGCCCACGGTCAGGCGAAGCTGCATGCGACTGCGACGCTTGAAAGTTTTCGGCAGGTGTTTGAACGAGAGATCGTGAATGCTGGCCACCACCGGGCAGGGACAAAATGGCGGCGCGGTGAACTGAACGTGCAAGAGATCAACCGGGTGACGGCGCAACTCGGCTGAAAGGGTCAAAGGAACGCGCACGAGAGGCGTATGAGGAAGCGTCGTGCGTAGTGTGAAGTTGGGCCAGCGATTGGCGAAGCGTTTCGCGGCCTCGGGTTTTGTGACGTAAAGAGTGTAACGGTTTACCGAATCAATTTCCGCAAGCGATTCGATCAGATTCGTGATGTAACTCTCGTTGCCTCCAAGCTGGGCCCCAACGGAATGCGCATCTATTGCGATATGCAAGATTTGTCTATGCTCCCACCTGTGGTAAGAATTCGCCGGGAGCTTAAAACCAGAGGGAGTTTGCTTTCAACGGCTGTCAACCAGCCGGCTGGGGAACGAGTGCTGATCCCTTTGCGCCTTTGCTATTTCAGTTCTTTGCGACCTGACGAGCTATCGTTTCGCACAAAAGCGCCAGAACTAAATACGAGGACAAAAAAGCTTCCTGAGTATATTTATTCCTGGCCGTTGGCCGCGGCTTCTTTGGTCTTTTCAGTTTCTACCTGGCGAGTGTCGCGTTCACGGATGCGCGCGGCTTTTCCCCGCAGACCGCGAAGGTAATAGAGCTTGGCACGACGGACCCGGCCCTTCTTCACCAGATCAATATGATCGATGATTGACGCGTGCAGGGGAAAGATCCGTTCGACGCCGACGCCGAAACTCGTTTTCCGCACCGTAATCGTCTCGCGGGCGCCGCCATGCTTGCGCGCAATCACCACGCCTTCGAATGCCTGCAGGCGTTCCTTCGTTTCCGATTCCTTAATACGAACGTGAACCCGAACCGTATCGCCGGGCTTGAAGTCAGGAATGTTCGTGCGTAACTGTGTCGCTTCTATGTTATCTAATCGATTCATATCAGTAACTCCATTTGCGAACTCGGCAATCACTTCAATAGGTCTGGCCGGTTGCGTTCCGTTTTTCGCAGCGCCGACTCGCGGCGCCAGCGCGCAATCTCGGCGTGATGGCCTGTCAACAAAACTTCCGGGACGCGCAGGCCGCGAAAATCGGGGGGGCGCGTGTACTGGGCATGATCAAGCACGCCCTCAGAAAATGATTCGTTGGTCGCTGACGTCTCGCTTCCCAGCGCGCCCGGCAAGAGCCGGACTACAGCATCAACCAGAACCAGAGCCGCCGGTTCGCCCCCGGACAGGACATAATCGCCAATCGAGATTTCGTCAGTGGCCAGCGCCTCAGCAACGCGCTCATCGACGCCCTCGTAGCGTCCGCAGATAAGCACAAGGTGCGAAGTCCCGGCCAGTTCCTGGGCCAGCGCCTGGGTTAACACTTGACCCTGCGGCGACAAAAGTGCGACCCGGGTCGCCTCTGAGTAGCCGGCTGGCCCTTTGGCTCCAGTCAAATCTTCAACTGCTGCAAAGATCGGTTCGGGCTTCAGCACCATACCATCGCCCCCCCCAAACGGCCGGTCGTCTACTTGCCGGTGTTTGTCGATGGTCCAGCCGCGCAGGTCATGAGCCTTTATTTCGACCAGCGATGCTGCCTGTGCCCTGCGAACAATTCCGTAATCAAATGCTTCGCGAAAGTATTCCGGAAAGATCGAAATGATGTCGATGCGAAGCATGGTGACATTGCCAATTTCCGATTGTCGATTTCCCATTGCCAATACCGATTTCGAGTTCAGTTGGCAATGATCACAGTTCCAGGAGACCTTCCGGTGGATCCACGCGAATCAACTTTCGCTCGATATCAATCTCGACGCAAATCTCTCCGGCCATCGGCACCAGAAGTTCACGATGGCGCCCGTCGATGACCAGTATCTCTGCGCTACCGGTATGCGTGACGTCGCGAACCACGCCTATCCCCTCGCCGGCGATCGTTTCAACGCGACAGCCTATCAGCTCCCAGGTGTAAAACTGATCGGCTGGCAGCTCGACACGCTCTGATTCAGGTACCGCCAGCTCGCATCCGATTAAACTCTTCGCGGCCTCAACCGAATCATAACCGGCAAACTTCAGTACCAATCGCTTGCCCTGAAGCCAACGCTCCTCGATCCGAAGTGATTGGCGACTGCCATCCGGCCAGACCGCCATCAAATGCTCAAGCTGCGCAAAGCGCTCAGGAAAATCTGTCAAAAGATCGGCAACAATTTCTCCGCGAAGCCCTCGCGCTTTCACGGCCCGTGCGACCGCTATCAGTTCCGCTGTTTCTTCTTCGCCGCGTTTCTGCTCTCCGTCACTCATATCCAGCCAACACAGGCCCTCAACCAGTGCCGGTTTCTACGATTTCAAGAACAAAGCGATGATTCTTTTTCGTGCTGACTGCATGAGCCAGCGAACGCAACGCTCTTATTGTGCGGCCCTGGCGGCCTATAACTTTTCCCATGTCCGAAGGTGCGACCCGAATCTCAATCATCGTCGAACCAGCACGGGGAACCTCGCGCACGTCAACCGCTTCGACGTCGTCGACGAGGGCTTTGACAATCATCTCGACAGTTTCTCGCATGCGACTACTTCAATGCTGGTCCAAGTGCGGCCGTGGCGCCGCCCGGGCGGACAACTGGGCCATTTAAACCAGCGTCTGGGCATTAGGCCTCGGCGGTCGCAGCCTGCGTTTTTGCGTTGGCTTTGATCAGACGGCGCACAGTGTCGGTCGGCTGCGCGCCTTTCTCGATCCAGTAACGAACGCGCTCGGCCTTGAGTTTGATCTCGGCCGGATCGCGCGTGGGATCATAAGTCCCCAGGTTCTCCAGGCAAGCGCCGTCGCGTTTGGACTGTTTTTCCTTTACCACGATACGATATGAAGGTCGCTTCTTGGCGCCGGTGCGCATCAATTTTATTGCTAACAACTCATCCTCCTCTGAACGCAGACAAAATCCGCTTCTAAACGAGACTTTAGCGTCGCCGCTTCTTTTTCTTCTTCTTCTTTTTTCGCGACGGGCCGGCCGGCGTTCCACCCATCAGTCCGCCATCGCCGCCGCCGTCCATCATCCCTTCCATACCAGACATACCAGTCATGCGACGCATCATCTTTCCCTTCAAACCGCCGCCGCCAAACATTCCCGAGCCGGAGAGCTGACGCATCATTTGCCGCATTTCAGTGTACTGTTTGATGAGCGCATTTACCTGAGCAACGGTTACGCCTGACCCGCGGGCGATACGACGGCGCCGGTTCGCATTCAGGATCAGGTGGTTGGTCCTCTCCTCCGACGTCATCGAATCAATGATGGCTTCGGTGCGCTTCAGCTCTTTCTCCATCTGGGCTGATTGTTCGTCATTGAGTTCCGGCATGCCGATGCCGCCCAGAAGCTGATCAGGCAACATCTTCATGATTTTTGATAAAGAGCCGAGCCGCTTTACCTGCCGGAGCTGCGAACGAAAATCGTCGAGCGTGAACTGGTTCTTCTGAAGTTTCTTGAGCTGAGCCTCGGCTTCCGACTGATCGACTTTAGTTTGCACTTCTTCGATCAGGGAAAGGACGTCGCCCATCCCCAGGATGCGCTGGGCTACCCGGTCGGGATAGAAAGGTTCGAGCGCATCATACTTCTCGCCAACGCCTACGAACTTAACTGGTTGACCGGTGACCTGCCTTATCGACAAGGCCGCGCCGCCGCGCGCGTCGCCGTCCATCTTGGTCAGCACCACTCCGGTGATGCCGAGACGCGCGTGAAATTCTTCAGCCGAGCGCACCGCATCCTGACCGGTCATCGCATCGGCGACGAAAAGGATCTCCACCGGGTGCGTCTCGTTCTTGATGCGCACAAGCTCTTCCATCAACTCTTCGTCGATGTGCAACCGTCCGGCCGTGTCGATCAGCAAGGTATCGTAGCCGGTTTGCTGCGCCTGCTGATGCGCTGCTCGTACCAGGGTTAACGGATCGTCCGTGTCTGGTTTTTCAAAGATCGACTGGCCAGTCGCTTTTGCGATGACCCTTAACTGTTCACGGGCGGCCGGCCGGTAAACGTCCGTGGAAAGCAGCAGTGGCTTGCGTTCCTGGTTCTGCGCCAGCCAGCGCGCTATTTTCCCCGTCGAGGTCGTCTTGCCGGAGCCCTGCAGCCCAACGATCATTACGACGTTCGGGGTTGCTTTCGTGAAAACCAGCCGCGAAGACTGTCCTCCGAGCAGGTTAACCAGCTCGTCGAAAACGATCTTGACTACTTGCTCGGAAGGCTTTAATTCCTGCCAAACCTGCTGGCCTTCGGCCTTTTCCCTGACTGCGGCGATAAAGTCTTTGGCGACTTTATAATTGACGTCCGCCTCAAGCAGGGCCAGCCGGATTTCCCGCAGCGCCGCTTCCACATGCGCCTGCGTCAGGACACCTTCGCCGCGGATGTTTTTCAACGTCCGCTTCAGTTTGTCGGATAACGATTCGAACATACATCATTAGGCGAAGACCCGCGCTAAAGACGGAAACAGCGATGATAGCGGCGGCTTTTTGGGGTGTCAAGGCGACCTTCCGAAGAAATAGTGGCTAATTTGAAAGCTCTGATTAGTCCACGCTCGAAGGCAAACGTTGACCAGAATAGCCAAAACGATGCACTGGGCGACCAGCATTTTGGAGGCAGCAGTTGAATGGAACCGTACCGAAGGATTTTGCCGATGGCAAAACGCTCAATTAATCCATGTTTGCAAGCCAAACACTCGCAAACCGCAATGAAAAACAGTTCGTTCGAAACCGCGATTTGCCTGCTAAAATCTTTGTATGCGAAACGAGGTCGAGACTAAGGATCGCCGCAACGTGCCACGGCATAAAGTGCGTGTGCCGTGCAGCGTTACGTGCGCCGACACTGGCGCAACGCTTCTCACGCACACGGCGGAGCTTAGCTTGCAAGCCATCTCACTTACTATTCCCCTCAACCCTACCTATGGCGCTGATGATCCGTCCAAAGTCGGGACGAAGGTGTCCCTAAAATTGGCACTCCCAGTAGGATATGTCCGATTGACAGGGTTGCTATTACGCCATCAGCAGGCTGATCCAAACGATCATCTTTTCGTATTTAAGATCGAAGCGGCAAGCGATCTGGATCGGCGGTTATATGACGAGTATGTGGATTCGTTGGAATAGTAAACCGGACGAAGACGTACTATTGCTGAAGGCGGCCTCAAATTTGGAATGCTCCGCCTGGCTGTTAAAGTCCTAATTCAAAACCACACCAGTGAATGGTGGCTACTGTGCAAGGCCGATGTGGCGGACGATGTCCACGAAACGTGGGTCTGAGCGGAGTTGGTCATAAGCCGGCACGTCGTTAATGAAAGGAAGCAGGAAGGTGTGTTGCTCGTACCCGCGGCGCAGCCATTGAAGTGTCTGTTCCTTATCGCCTAACTGAGCGTAGCGGCGGGCGATCATCTCCAGGACACCCGGTTTTTCGCTCTGGACCAGCACCTCGCTGAGCTTGGCGTTCAGAAGACCTCGCATGCCGTGGGCGCCATAAGCCTTCACATAAGGGTTATCCTTTTGGTCGGGGCCGGCGATTTGCAAGAACTTGAAGAATTCGTCGGGCGGTGCGCCTTCTGATTCTTCCTGTAGATAGGTTTCCGAGAGAGTTACTTGGGCACTTTCGAAACCCGGATCCATTTCCAGCGTCTGGCGGCACTGCTTGATGGCCGCATCGTAGTCGTGCTGGAAGAAACGCAGCTCGCAGATGTCCGCGTTGATCGGCAGCGACAGCGGATCAAGAGCAAGTGCAAGTTGCAACTCGCGATCGGCTTCCGCGAACCTGCGCTCCAGTTCGAGACACGTCGCATACCATTCATGCGCAGTTGCATAGTTGGGATTAAGCTCGATTGAGCGGCGCATCTCTGCTTCTGCGCCCTGCCAGTCCCAGTGCTGGAATATTTTTATGAAACCCAGCGACGCGTGCGCTTCAGCGAGCGTGTCGTCGAGTTCAAGAGCGCGGCGCACCGCCGACTCCGCTTCGCTTGCAGGCCACGGGCCCGTCCCATAACAGTCGGACAGTCCGACGTAAGCCAGCGCAAAACCCGGGTCGAGCGCTACAGCCTGCTTGAAGTAATCAATAGCCTTGTTGACGTTCTCGCCGCCGCGCTTATTCCACAAATAGCGCCCTTTCAGATAGAGCTGATAAGCCTCGGCATTGTTGGTGGGGCGTTTGGCCAACTGTTCCCGTTCCGCGCTATTCAAATTCGGGACCAGCGCGCTCGTCATCTCTTCCGCGATGGCATCCTGCAGAACCAATGTGTCCGTCAACTTCTCGTCGAACGTGCGCGCCCACAACACTGCGCCGTTCTGAACATTGACCAGCTGGACAAATACCCGCACGCGGTCGCCGCTGCGCTGAAAGTTCCCGGCCAGCACTGCATCAACCTGCAAAGCACGCCCGATGACCGTCGCGTCCTGTTCCTGCCCTTCGTACTTCGCTACTGCGCTCGTCGGCCTGACGATAATCCGGCGCTGGTTGCCGAGCCGCGACACCAGATTGTCCGCGATGCCCAGACCGAGATACGCATCTTCTTCCGGCGCATTCAGCGCGCGTAGCGGCAAGACCGCGATTGAATGGACCGACGCGACCGTAACGGCCGGCTTTGCGGCGCTGTACTTGCGATAGACGAACGCACCCGCCAGCCCGATGACGACGAGAGCTGCAGCCATCGCGAGTGCGCCGCGCCGCGTGAAAGGTTTTCCTTGTGAAGCAGTTCGTGTTGGCCCCGGGAATGTCAGTGCATCACTGCTGTGCGCCGCGAGGAGTGCAGGCATTGCTGAGCCTTGATCCTGGTCAATCGCAAGCGGCGCGGGCCCGTCTGTTTCCTCAATCTCGTGCGTGGTGATGTGTGAACGCGTGCGCTTTCTGATGACCAGGTCGAACTCCTCAACCTCCCGGACAAGGGCCGTGAAGCGATAGCCGTGCCCAGTCTCGGTCTCGATGTAGGGCTCGCCGTCCTCGCGCCGGCCGAGCTTGCCGCGAAGCTTCGAGACATGGACAGCGAGGTTGCCCTCCTCCACATGCGTATCGGGCCAGACGGCCTCCATCAATTCCTCTTTCTCAACCACGCGCCCGGCGCCGCGAACGAGCACCAGCAGCGTCTCAAACTCCTTCTTCGTGAGCGACACGGTCTCAGCACCGCGCAGCAATCGTCGCCGCCCCTCGTCAATGACGAATGGGCCGAATTCGAAGAAGCTGTTTGACTTACTTTCTTCGCTCATACGCTGCCGGCGCGATTCTTAAGAAAAGTTTTAAGACGAATTAATGCATTTCTAAAGGACTGGACATGGAATGCGGCCGCATCATCCACGCCGATTTGGAGACAATGGGTTTCTGTCCTGGGCCTCGGCGATATTACGCCGGTCGCGCGGGCAGGGCAAATCACTTCTGGAAGGAGTCAATCATGTCATACACACGCCTGCTATCAATAAGCTTCGCTTGCGCGCTCGTGCTCGTGCTCGTAACTCCCGCCGCTGCCCAAGACGCCGCGCCGACAGCAGCACCCGCGCATGCCGAGACACCAACCGTCACCACCACTGCCACCGCCGAGCGCGTGCGATTCGCCGCGCCCAACACAGTGGTGCAGTTGCGCCTGGAAATCTACGACGAGGCCGGGCAGAAACTGTTCGACACAGAACAGCACGGCGGCAACGTGCTCGACTGGCATTTGCAAAGTAGTAATGGTGAGCGCGTGGCCGATGGCAGCTATCTGTGCGTCGTGACCGTCAAGAATCTCTCCGGCCGGTTTAGTCAAAAGATTGGCGTGGTCACGGTCAACGCTCAAGCGACCACACTTCGTTCTGCCGCTGTGTCGGAACTTAACGCGCGGCAAGCTCAGGCTGTTGGACCGGTGGAAAGCGGCGATGAAGGATTGACGGTGATGAAGGCGGAGGATGTCCAACCAGTCACTGTGTTGGCGAACAGTGGTGATGAGGCTCAACTCGCGCGCACCCGCGGCCCGCTTACCTTTCGGGTTGGTGACTTCTTCTCCGGCAATGACAAAGAGCAGATGCGTTTGACCGAAGATGGGAATCTGGGCATCGGCACTGCCAAGCCAAAGGTGAAGCTGGATGTGGCGGGGATGATACGGGCTCGCGAAGGTTATGCCTTCTCAGATGGTAGTAAGTTGAATGTAAACGACAAAGGCGCGCTGACTTTGACAAACAGCAATGGCACCATCGCTCCCAATGTTTCCGGGACTGGAACTCAGAACCGCCTCACCAAGTGGACCGATAACGGCGGCACACTTGGCGATTCCTTCGTCGCCGAAGCCGGCGGCACCGGACTGCAATTGACAGCTCCGCCCAGCACGCAGGCTGATACAAACCTGCTTTTTCTCAATAGCACAAACGGCACCACGGGCATGCTGGCCGGCAGCACACCTTCGTATGATGCGAACAACGGGCCGTTCTTTGCGATGCGCGGCAACACCTTCACGACCTTCGCCAATCAGCGTGGCATGTTCACCATCTCGGCAGGGAATATTTCATCGCCGGTCGGTGATGATGGGTCAGTGAAGTTCAACACCGGCAGTAACCTGCTCAGAATGGTTATCCGACCGAGTGGCAACGTCGGCATCGGCACGCCGAACCCTGCATCCCTGCTCGACGTTGCGGGCAACATCAATACCTCGACCCAGTTCAACATTGGCGGCAATCGGGTATTGAGCGTGGCTGGCTTTAAAAATCTTTATGCGGGTGTTAGTACGGGCCCAAACACTGTCACCGCAGGTTCCTGCTGCAACGCTTTCTTTGGCACCTTAACTGGTACGGCCAATACGACGGGCAAAGGGAACTCATTCTTCGGCGATGAAGTTGGCTCGGCGAATACGACCGGTTCCGATAATTCATTCTTTGGGCTTGGGTCTGGGATCAACAATACCAGTGGCTCGGATAACTCATTCTTCGGCTCGCAGGCTGGTCCCGTGAATGTGGGCGCCAGTGGTAATTCGTTCTTCGGTTCTGGTGCCGGCAATCATAGCACCGGCAGCAGCAATTCTTTCTTCGGCAGATCGGCTGGTTTCTTTAATTCAACTGCCAGCCAAAATTCTTTCTTCGGAGAAGAGGCCGGCGCATTGAATACGACGGCAATAAACAACTCCTTCTTCGGCTATCAGGCCGGCAGAGCAAACTCAGCCAACGCCTCCAACAATTCTTTCTTCGGCAGTCTGGCTGGTCTCTCTAATACCGCCAGCCAAAATTCCTTCTTCGGAGAAGAGGCCGGCACATTGAATACGACGGCAGGAAACAACTCCTTCTTTGGCTTTCAGGCCGGCAAAGCAAACACAACCAACGCCTCTAACAATTCTTTCTTCGGTAGCTTTGCAGGCACATCGAACACGAATGGTGCAAACAACTCATTTTTTGGAGAGGGAGCTGGCGCTGCAAACACGACGGGCACAAACAATTCCTCCCTGGGTGTTCACGCCGATGTCAAAGACGGACTCAACAATGCTACCGCCATTGGATTTCGATCATTTGTCGAGCAAAGCAATTCGCTGGTGCTGGGTAGTATCAACGGGGTCAATGGTGCAGGGGCTGATACAAACGTTGGCATCGGCACGACCACGCCGGCTAAGCACCTCCACATTTTCGGGGCAGGCGATCAAGAGATCGGGATTGAAAGCTCTGATAGCGGTGGCCGGCAGTGGACGCTGCAATCTTCTCGCGGCGCTAGCCCGTTCAGCGGCGAGTTTCAGATCATTGATCGCACCGCGGGGGCGAGCCGCTTCTCCATCCTCGCGAACGGCAACGTCGGCATAGGAACTACTGCTCCCGGAAACACATTGCAAGTTCTTGGAGGCGCTGCCGGAGTCGCCTTTGCGGAAAATCATCTCGTTCTGATCGAAAACACTTCGCCAGGCTTCGGCATCGGTACCAACACTCTGGCACTCAAGCTTGATAAGCCTGGAAATCCTGATTCACAGGACAACTTCATCACTTTCATCAAGGCAAGCGGGGAGTCTGCTGGCTCGGTTGAAGGTAACGGCTCGGGTGGTATCTCGTTCGGGGGCGTGGGAAACGACTATGCAGAATGGCTGCCTCGCCTCAATTCCGCTGAGAAGATTCAACCCGGAGAAATCGTCGGCTTATATGGCGGCCACATCACAAAAAATACGCGCGGCGCGGCGCAAGTGATGGCGGTGAGCACCGGTGCGATTGTCGCCGGCAATGACCCAGGCACCGATGCACGGGGTAAATACGCTCTCGTAGCATTCATCGGTCAAGTCATAACGCGCGTGCGAGGGAGTGTGCAAGCCGGCGACTTCATTGTGGCATCCGGGCTTAACGATGGCACTGGCATAGCGGTGTCGCCCGAACGCATCACTGCAGAACAATTTGAACAGGTAGCAGGCCAGGCGTGGGAGACATCCGCGGACGCCGGCGTGAAATCGGTGCGCATCGCTGTCGGTTTGATTCGCCGTGATCCGACAGTCCGGCGTCTTGTCGAATATAGTCGCCACCAGGCGGAATACAGCCACGATCAGGCAGATCGGATTGTGGCGTTGGATGCGCGCCTGACAGCGCTTGAAGCACAACTGACGAGCAAAACCGCGCACTCCAGTCCGCTGTCAGCCAGAAAGAAAAAGCATCGGCTCGTCGCGCGGCTGGGCGATGTGGGCGCGCCCGCAGTGTCCGCACCACCGCAGGCGCATTAAGCTGGGCCCGCTGTCAGAGCGCTAGCCGGGATTGTCGAGACGGCTTCGGAGACAGGATGAGAAGAGAAAAGAAGACCGAAGTCTTCGTCGAGACCGAAGTCGAGATCGAGGTGAAGCGGCGGACTCGCCGGCTGTCTCCGGTCTGGTGCCCACAGTGCGGCGCGTCGGTCGAGATGGTGCCGCCAGACGTTGCGGCACTGGTGGCCGAAGTGAGCGCGCGCACAGTCTTCAGCTGGGTCGAGGCCGGGCGCATTCACTTCACTGAGACGTTGGAGGGTGCGCTGCTGATCTGCCTCAACTCGTTGCCGCTCGCCCTGGGCGCGACGGCAAACGTTGGCGGCCTGATGACCGACGGCGCGGAACCAGCAGTTGAGCGCGCAAAAGATTCAGCACCGAATCTCCCACCGCATGATTTCAAATAGGATCCTGCCTTCCGATCGCCGAATCCGAAACTTCTTTGCTTTTCAGAATTGCGATTGACTTAGAGGCCTCAGCTGGCGTAAAAGCGCGTCACTTCAATTTCTTGAAAGGACGAACTAATGATGAGGCGCCTGCGCTTGGTTCCGAGTGCTGATTCATTCCGGCCCCAAACCAAATCCCAACGCCATTCGATTACGACGAGTTCCACTCTTGCGAAAACGAATCGTCGCAGGTTGGGTCTGGTCCTTTCCCTGTTTGCCCTGCTGGCAATTACTTCAAAACCCCCGGCGCGACCAGCATCAGCGCAAACTGCCGCCGCAACAAACGCGGCAGAAACATTTCAACCCGTTGCGCCGGGCATTGAATATCTGCAACTTGTTCGCGGACGTAAGTCTGATAGTGAAGCGACCGGTCCGTGGGTCATCAATCTGCTGCGCATAGACCTGAGCAAGGCAAAGTTGCGTATGGTTCATGCCATGGACGAAGCAGTCGGTTTGGAAACAGTCAGCTCAATGGCGACAAGATACCGTGCGCTGGCTGCGGTCAATAGTGGTTACTTCAGAACTACCGGAACTTACCGGGGCGACTCGATTGGAGTTGGCGTACTAAACGGAAAACTCATCAGCGAGCCTTATAACAACAGAGCATCTATGGGATTGATCGATAAGCCGGGCAAGCAGGAGGTTGTTCTTGGTCATTTGAAGTTCAACGCCTTCCTGACGGCGGGACGTACGGCCAAACGAGTGGTCGATGGTTTCAATCGTCCCCGTGGTGAGAATGAACTAATCATTTTCACGCCGGAGTTTCATCGCACAACCTTAACCAATCCCGACGGGCTGGAATTAATTGTTCGCCGTGGTCGGGTGATCGAAAGACGCGATCATGAAGGCAGCAGCGTGATCCCAGCCGACGGCTTTGTGGTTTCCACCTGCGGGTCAGCGCGCCAGTGGGCTCTTGATAACTTGCCAACCGGTGTTCGGCTAAACCTCAAAACGGCCCTGACTCCGGTGGAGTCCGATCAGTCATCGCCCTGGAAACAAGCCGCAAATATCATCGGTGGTGGGCCGCAACTGGTAAGGAACGGCCGCGTCGAAATAACGAATGCTGCTGAAAAGATTTTGCCGAGCTTTGTCAGTGATGGTCACCCGCGCACCGCTATCGCGAAGCTGAAATCGGGAAAGATATTGTTGGTGACAGTAGACGGACGGCAGCCAGGAGAAAGTATTGGCATGTCGCTGACCATGCTGGCGAGTTTGTTGCTTGAGTTTGATGCCACTGACGCAATCAATCTGGATGGCGGCGGCTCAACCACCATGGTTATCAGGAACAAAATCGCTAACAAGCCTTCCGATGCCACGGGTGAACGGCCGGTGAGTGACGCCATTCTGGTCTTCTCGCGAGAAGTTAAGCATCCGTGACCATAGTGGTGGACGCTTTGCGCTCCGCTATGTTAGATTCATGCCGTTTTAATTGATGTTTGGCGCGGCTCATGGGAAACCGCCGCGCCGCAATTCCTTCCAGCCGCACGGTCCCGAGCTAAACATGAAAAGTGCTGTCCATTAGGACTTTATATTTCTTTACTGCTGCGAGTTTTCACACAAGGAAAATTTTGATTGAGTAAGAAGGGAAAAACTCCTGCGCCGGGCATCGTGGACCTGGCCGACGCTCGGGTGCGTTTGCGCTCTTCTACGCGAACGCCCGCGTCGCGCCAATCGCTGGTCGATGAACTCGAAGCCGTGCGCGGCCTGCTCGACCAGGGCCTCTCGCTCGAAGCAAAGTCGCGTCTTAGTTCAATTCTGACTGCCGCCAGAAATGAGCCATCTATCCTGGCCCAGGCCCGCATTGCTCTTTCCACTTCCCTGGAAATGCATGGACAGTATCGCGAGTCACTGGAAGCCGTTTCAATGTACGAGACGCCGCAAGCGCGCGCAAAACTCGATACCGAGACTGTGGCGATGCTCTGGGTTCAAATTGCCATCGCCTACAACTACAACGGCGATCATCCCAAGGCAATTGCCCTCTTAAACGCCGCGCTCCGTGATACACCTGAAGAAGGCAACGACGCAACGGTCGGGGCCATTCACGCGGCCCTGGCGCGCGTTTACCGCAGCATAAGCGAATATCCGATTGCCCGCGATTACTCGCAAAGCGCCCTGGAGAGCTACCGTAAAACCGGTAATTGGCGTGGACTATCCGAGGCTTACTTCGGCATGGCCATCGCCGATATGCTGGAAGGAAACTACGAACCAGCGCTCGAGAATTTCGGGCACGCCCTCAAGCTGGTTGGCGATCGTCAGGCTTCTATCCTGCTGGGCAGAATCTATTCGAACATGGCCGGCGCTTGCTGGTTCCTGAAGCGGCCGCAGGAAGGCATTCGGTATTTAGAGAAGGCGATCGATTACTACGAGCGCACCGAGCATAAGACAAACGCTGCCGATGGCTATAACAACCTGGGCATCAATCTCATCCTGACAGGGCAGTGGGACCGCGCCCAGGAGTGTCTCGAACGCGCCCTGCAACTAGCCAGTGAAACCGAGCAGCATGGCACAAAGGTGCCCATGATACTTGATTCGCTTGGCGACCTGTTGATGCTGCGCGGCGAGCTGGACGAATCCAGATCTTATCTCGAGCGCGCCGTCAGTCTCGCTACCGCTGGCGGTAACCGCTGGTATGCCGGACAGGCCTTGCGCACATTGGGCCGCTGCTGTCTGGTGCTGAACGACAGCGCGGAAGCGCTGCTTAAGGGACAAAGCGCTCTGGCAGTGGCCGAACAGATTGGCGATCGCCAGGCGATCTGCGAATCACTTTTGCTGATTGCCGAAGCTTACCTTGGATCGGGCGACCCTGATCAGTGTGCCATACACCTGAAAAAACTAACGGAGCTGACCACAGATTCAGCCACCGACCTTGGCTTTGCGGGCGAAGCACAGCGTCTTTCCGGTTTACTGGCTATGGCGCAATCAGATGCCCCTCTGGCCGCGCAGCATTTTGGTCGCAGCGTGTCGATCTTTGAGTTGCTCGGCGACCGCTATCGCACTGCCCGCGCACATTACGAACTGGGACGCGCCTACATCGTGGCGCAACCGGAGCGCGCCGCGGAACATCTTTCGCGCGCGACTAACACATTTCGCCAGCTCGGGGCGCGCATTGATCTTGAACGCGCCGAACAAGCCATTGCCGGACTCGACCGCACGGCCCCTCAGCAACAACACGAGCGTTCGGCGCTGACGCAACTTCTGACTTTGCGTTTAGCCGAAGCCGTGGCGTCGCGCGAACTACTGCTGCGCGAGCTGGCTGCGGTAATTCGTCAGGAAACGAACGCGCAGCGAGTCGCGATTTTTGAACCCGGCGAAGAAGATCGGACCCGAGTTTTGGTGGCCCACGGTTGCAAGAATGAAGAGATTGCCACCGTCGCCGCGGAGATCGGAAGCTTGACCAGCGAGACCGAGCGCCAACAGCTGGCGCGGAAACGAAATGCGTCGATCATCACTCTGCGATCCACCAATGCTCCTCCCGCAACGTTGTTTATTTCGCCGGCGGAGCGGGCGCAACTTCCCGGCGGCATTTCTCTGGAGCCGTTGTTGCGCGTGGTCGAGCTAGGCATGGACGTATGCGCATTGCGAGCACGCGCCCAAACGGGCCAGAGTTCCGACGAGCAAAGCACGCTGGCCGGCACCAGTCTAATGCCTGGTTTCATCCACTCCAGTCCGGCAATGACCCGGCTGGTTGAAGAGGTTCACAAAATTCGATCCTCCGACGTCACCGTGCTGGTCACCGGAGAATCGGGTACCGGCAAGGAATTGGTGGCGCGCGCCATTCATGCAATTTCTTCGCGGCGCGATAAAGTTTTCGTTCCCTTCAATTGTACTGCCGTACCAAAGGAACTTTCGGAAGGTTACCTTTTTGGATACCGGCGCGGCGCGTTCACCGGCGCCGTGTCTGACTCACCTGGCGTGATCAGGACCGCCGCCGGCGGCACGCTGTTCCTGGATGAGATTGGTGACTTGCCACTCGACGTTCAGCCAAAGCTGCTGCGCTTTTTGCAGGAGGGCGAGATCCAACCGCTGGGAGAGCAACGTCCCAGCAAAGTCGATGTGCGCATCATTGCCGCGACCAATACCGACCTGGAAGAGATGGTCGCGCAGGGACGTTTTCGCGAAGACCTTTATTATCGTTTGAACGTCATTCGCCTACGCGTGCCGCCACTACGCGAGCGTCGCTCTGAAATTCCCACCATCGTCAACTACTACATCAATCATTACTCGGCAAAGTTCGGGCGACGCGATATACAGATCACGCCGCCGGCAATCGATCTGTTGATGGTTTCAGACTGGCCCGGAAATGTGCGCCAGCTCTGCAATGAGATTCAGCGCATCGTCGCCCGAGCCGAAGACGGCGCCGTCCTCTCTCCCGAACAACTCTCGCCCGAGCTCACGCGCATGTCAGGTCCAATTGCTTCGGGATCGGTAACATCGATTTCAACTATGTCGCCGGGAGCGAGCATGGAAAACGTCACGCTGGCAGACGCTCTGGGAGAAGTTGAGCGCCGCATGATCGCCGACTCGTTGCGGCGGCATGGCGGCAACATCTCGCGCGCCGCCCGCGAGTTGGGCCTGACCCGCCGCGGCCTCTACCTCAAACTCGAACGCCACGCCCTAACCGCCAGCGCGTAATCCACCGCGACGCCCACGTTTCGAGTACCGACTTCAGTCGGGATCTCAGTGAGTTGAAAAAGACCCAATTAGAGTTCGCATTCTAAAACATCCGACGCTCCATTTGGTTTTGCGTTAGTGATCGAGAACCAGAAGGGCTACCCCGTCAAAAAAGTCGCCTTCCGCCTCCGCCTGCTTAACATTGATTGGGCCCAGATCTTCCCGCTATCTCATTAACTGAAATCCAAAATCGCGGGCTGCGAGTTGAACGTTAAGCCGGAATTCTGGCAGGAAACGGTCTGATTCCGAAAACCGGAAAAGGCCCCCCGGGATAAGTGAGGAGCCTTTTACTAGTTAAGAGAAATTGTAATTCTAGCTGTAATTCAACATTCGCTTCTCTACTTCGATCCACGAAAGAATCGTGAGAACACGACTAGTTCTGGCTCTCACATAATTGCCCCCTAGAGTAGCTAGTCCTGTCAAGGTTCTTTGTAGTAGTTTAAGTACAAGCTCTGATTTGAGAAACGGGGTGAAAGTAAAGAATGAAAAAACAAGCGCCCGGCCGAAGCTATTACGAAGCCGGACAATTTCATATTTTAGCACTTCACCCTCATTCGTTTTCAGCTCGATTCCCTTAAACCTCCGAATCGCCGCAAGAAACCTACGAAAATTGAAAACGTATATCTTACACAAATTGTAATCGTGGATTGTGGCGCTGGTGGCATCCACGATTTCTCTTAGCGCAAGATAGTCGTCTCTCGTCAATGCAAGATTGTGCTCTCTCACCAGTGACATTGCATCTCTACGCACTTGGCAGAATGCGTAAAGAACCTGGTCATGTTTCTTCAGACCGCGCAGCAGCAAGATCATGTACAAGGAGACGAGGATAACGGGCACGATGAAAATATAGAAGGTCATGTTCAATCACTCTCCCTTTTGGCCGCGTTCGATTGTGGGGGAATTTGTAACTTTTCTCCTTCCGATTTAGGTTCGACGGGCTCCTTGTCTGTGCTATTAGGTTTCAGTCCTAAGCGCTGGTCTATTAGTGCCAAAAATCTCTCTCTGTATGCTCGATTCTCTGCCGCAATATTATCGATCTCTCGCTGCCTATCCTTCAGCCGACCGTTGTACAGTCGGTAGATCCAAAAATGCATGACCCAAAAAAATAATGCAAAAGTTCCCCTCAGTAGGCCGAAGGAGACAATTGCGTCTTTTACGATGCCCCAAAGGTCGGTGAGGTGGCTCAATAAAAATACGCTCCAATTGAATAAGCCTATTGCTCATTTAATAATTCCTCTGAGCTTGGGCGAGTTGCTTCCGTGGGTCGGCACGCTTGGGGGAATGGGGGCGAAGAACCCAATTCCACTCGGATTGACCTTCAAAGGGAAGAGGCAGCCTATACAAAGCTCCGCTTGACTGTCAAGCCGAAAACACGATTTCCCTGGACCTCGCATTGACATGACGGCTCCTTATCGACTCGGACAACAAAAGCCGCCCCGCACGATTTAGCGCGGGCGGCGTTTGCCAAGAAGTCAGCCAGACAACCTGGAACATCCGCATGATCACTTACCGCTAGCTGCAAGTCAAGAGAAACTTCAAGTAATGCTTTAATGTTTATTGGCGCGCATTCGTAAATCGCTTAAAGATTTATTGCGCAAGTCAATAAAGTACTTGACAAAGATTTATCAGACAAGTACTCTCCCTCCATCATGAAAAGCAGTATGAGCAACGAGTATTGGATCGGGGTTGAAAAGGAAGCGCGAGAGCGTCTTGAGGCTCTGAGAATAATGCTCGATTCTCTTGACGTTCAGCGCGCAGAACGGGCTAACGAAATCCTTCAGTTGGAGCAGCTCATCAGAAGCATCGCTCCGTTTACTTCCGATCATCCTTTGGATGCCGTTAACAAAATCTGTAACAACTTTGGACTTGTTTCTAGTCTCGCCGGTCTTGACCTTGCAGATGCCTGCCGTAAGGTTCTGCAAGAGAACGACCGATATATGTCGCCGCGAGAGATTCGAGATATCCTTGAGGTAAACGATTATCACTTGGCGCAACACCCGAACCATCTTGCCAGCATTCACGGTGTTCTTAAACGACTTGTGGATAGTGGGGAGCTTCTGAGAATGGCCGAATCCAGAGGCGTCGTTTACAAGTGGAACACTTCCTCTTTCAAGCACTTCCCGCTGAAGTATCTTGGTCAAAGGAGAACCAAAAAATCGATTAACGACCAAGTAATCGAAGAAGCGAAGCGCCTAGATGATCCTGCTTGGCACAAGCACATGAAGGAATCGGGAGGAATTGTGCTTTCCAATCCGCCCTACGCGACAGAGCAACCGAAGAAACGCATTCCCGCTAAATATCGAACTGGCAAGAAGAATTGAGGAAATGAGTAGCGGCGCTAGAGAATTTGATGCGGAATGTACCTAACGCACAGAACCAAGAGGTATGGCTAATACTTAATTGACGGCGGATTAGCATGCCGAACCGACTGTAAATCAGACGAGCCGCCAAGCTTCGCGGGTTCGAATCCCGCACCCGCCGCCAACAACGCAACCGGGGTGGAAGCGCTAACTTCCACCCCAGTTTTCAACCACACAGCCGAAGCAATGTGGCCTAAGCAACCGAAATTATATGCTTTCGCTGTGTCTTTTTCCAAGAAAGGTCAAAAGACAATGGAAGCGAGAGAACAAAAAGGGCTCATGAGCCAGCCTCCAAGTCTCAAAGAAGAGATAAAAAAGTCGGCTGTGACAGAGCCAATAAAAACACTAATCGGCTCACTATTGACTCTAGTAGGAACGCTAATCTTGGCGACAATCCCTGGAGTGCGCGCCAACATATGGCCAGCAATACCAAAGTGGTCACTATTGGTGCTATCAGCAGTATTGCTATCAGGAATCCTCGGGTTAATTCCATACATCGCGCACCTCCGCAGGCGACTGCGCGCCGTTCGATCTGAGATTCAGATCGCTGCATCTCAGATTCAGTCTCTCAAAGCCAAGCCGCTTTACCCTTACAAGTTTGGTGTGAAGTGGGACGCTGAATTCAACCCACTTTGTCCTCACTGCGAAGCACACTTGTCCGCACCGGTATATGTTCCTCAACGCGCGAGATCTGACTTTAGCTTCTTTACCTGCCAAGGGTGTGGACGGGTTATCAACATTACCGCTGAAGACGGCGTCAGGCCCATCCGCTTCACCGAAGCGAAAAGGGCAATGGTTGAAAATTCAGACGGGGTGCAGCCCTAAGCTTTCTGACTCGGAAGTAACGGTCATTCACTCAGAGGTCATGTCCCTCCGACGTGTGGGCAAAGTCTGAACGTTGCGCGCTGAGGTCTGAGGGCTGTATATCTCAGTGGCAGTGTATAGCTGGTATTCAGCTAAGTAGTTCCCAAGCGTTTGCTAGTATTTGTTCCGAATTCTTCACAATCTAACTTATACGAGTCTAGTAGCAGAGATAATTGTTTAGTAGGTATCCAACTTCGGCCTCACTAACACTCGAATCAGCAAATCAAATCAATCGCACCTAACCCTTGCTATTGCAGGAGTTCGCTTACGATTTCCGCTTCGTTGTTTCTGTGGCACGTCCATTGAAATAGGACCCGGGCAGATGCCGACAGAATGGTCCTAATCGACGGAAGGATTGGATGACAATGTTGCGACGAATCACAGCCTGCCTCGGCCTCGTAAGCCTGGTGATAGTCTCGACGCTTCCCCTGACTGCGTTCGCGACTCGAACACCGGGACAGCGCAACGGCCAGCGACAGGAAAAGCAGGCGCCGGAATTCGATTCGACCGCAAACTCAAGTGCGACGGTGCGCGCCCTTATTCAAACCAAGGGAACTCCTTCGGCTGCTCTTGACACAGCGATCGCTAACGCGCGCGGCCACAAACGAACCACCCACACCGCCCTGAGCCTGATCGTAGCTGACGTGCCCCTGAACTCAATCGCGACTCTCGCGGCCCGCGACGATATCGAATACGTCTCGCCCGATCGTCCGGTCAAAGCGGATGTGAATATGACGACGGAATCCACCGGCGCGGCGCAGGTGCAGGCAGGCTTTGCAGGGATGCCAGGATTCGACGGTAAGGGCGTCACTATTGCTGTCCTCGACAGCGGTATTAGCGCCAATCATCCGGACTTTCTTCGCAACGGAAAATCGCGAGTCATTGCCTCAGTCGATTTCACCGGCAGTGCCAGAACCGGCGACGCCGACGGGCATGGAACGGGCGTGGCAAGTATGGCAGCGGGAAGCGGCGCAGCTTCCAGCGGCTATGAAGGTAACTACGCAGGCATTGCTCCGAGTGCGAACCTTATCGATCTTCGAGTGCTTGACGAGCAGGGCGTAGGCCGGACCAGCAATGTGCTGTCGGCTATCAACTGGGTAATCGAGAATCACGAGCAATACAACATTGGCGTTATCAACATGAGCATGGGAACTCCGGTGCGCGAATCGTTCCATCTCGATCCGCTTTGCAAAGCCGTGGAAGCCGCAGTCCGCGCCGGCATCGTGGTGGTATGCAGCGCCGGCAACCAGGGCCGCACTGATTTGATAGTGGGCACTAACCCGGACGGCTCGCCAATCTATCAACTTGCCTACGGAACCATTAGCAGTCCGGCCAATAGTCCCTATGTGATTACAGTCGGCGCCACCGATACGCACAGCACAGTGCGGCGCTCCGACGACAGCATTGCCTCTTTTTCTTCCAAGGGGCCAACGCGCATTGACCATCTTGCCAAGCCGGACCTGGTTGCTCCCGGCCGGCGAGTTGTGGCAGCAATGTCCCAGGAGCCGAATCCAAATCTGTCCACGCAGTATCCTGACCGTGTAGTTCAACCTGTTTCTTCAGAGGGAGCACCGTACAAGTACTTCAATTATTCCGGCACTTCCTTCGCCGCTCCGGTGGTTGCTGGTACGGTGGCGTTAATGCTTGACGCGAACGACTCGTTAACACCTTCCATGGTCAAAGCAGTTTTGCTGCGAACGGCGCAGATGCTTCCCGGCTACAGCGACAAAACACAGTCACTGATTTCGCAGGGTGCGGGCGAGGTTAACGCGGCGGCCGCGGTTGAAATGGCGCGGGCTTTCGTGCCGAATGCGGACCACCTTAAAGCCGGCGATCGCTTATTCCGTGGCAGTCAGACCGTCAACTCGCTCAGCAAGTCCGTCAGCATCGGCGGCCAGAACGTTCCGGCCAGCTCGCGCGTCTTTTATGCCGACGGTGTCCTTTTCGCCAATCGCCCGGTGTTGACGAATGGCATCATGCTCAGCGACGGCATCATGTTGAGTGATGGCATCATGCTTAGCGATGGCATCCTGGTTGGTGACGGCATCATGCTCAGCGACGGCTATCTTCTGGGCAGTGGCATTATGGTTGGTGACGGCATCATGGTGGGCGACTCAGTAGTGCATGGCGGCAACCTGATACTCAGCGACGGGATTCTTGTCGGGGACGGCATCATGCTCAGCGACGGCTATCTCCTGGGTAGCGGCATCATGCTCAGTGACGGCTATCTGCTCGGCAGCGGCATCCTCGTCGGTGACGGTTATCTTCTGGGCAGCGGTATTCTGGTGGGCGACGGCATCGTGAGGTCAGATGGCCATATCTACAAAGATGGCATCATGCTCAGCGACGGCTATCTCCTGGGCAGCGGCATTATGGTCGGCGACGGCTATCTCCTGGGCAGTGGCATCCTCGTCAGCGATGGGATTCTGAGTGACGGCATCCTCGTCGGCGAAGGCTATCTTCTGGGCAGTGGCATCCTCGTCAGCGATGGCGTCCTTATCAGTAATGGCGTTCTCATCAGTAACGGCTATCTCCTGGGCAGCGGCATTCTGGTCGGCGAAGGCATCATGCTCAGCGATGGCATCCTGGTTAGCGAAGGCATCCTTGTCGGTGAAGGCATCCTGGTTAGTGACTAAAAAACAACTTGAGCCTCGCAGGGGGCGCAGTTTCAAGGGTAGGGGGAATTGCGCCTCTTTTTTTGCGTCAAGCCCGCATCATCTGATATGCGGGGCAGTAGCCCGACCGTCAGGTAGGCGTGATACTCTCGAGTAGTTACTACCTGACGACTACTGCCCCGCACTTGTCCTTCTTATGGTCTCAGTCAAATCTCCGCTGGAATAACTTCTCGCCTTTAACTTGAATAACGCAGCCAGCGGCCTTGCACAAAAGGCGGTGGTATCTATTATCATGCCTGCCAACAATCCCCGTTAGAGCTCTGGAGGAAATCATGAGGCTGCTTACCTCGTTTTTGGTTGGGGGCGTTTTGACGATCCTGATACCGATTGCCAGCAACGCTCAATCAGCATCGCCGCCGGCCCTGCGGCGCATGGCCGATGAGTATTACCGCTGGCGCAACCAGAACTATCCGGTTTCCAGCAGCGACGCAGGCCTGCATACCTGGGACAACAAGTTAACCGACTACTCGGCCCCGGCTATCGAGTCACGCCGGGCACACGTGCGAACTGTGCTGGCGCAGATCTCGGCAATGCCAACTGCGAAGTGGAAGAAAGATGACCGCATTGACTGGCTCTTGTTCCGTTCCCAACTTGAAGGCGTGGCTTTCTTTGATCGGGTAATGGATTTTGAGCACAGCGATCCGCAGACCTACGTCAACGAATGCTCCAACGGAATCTTCTCGCTGCTGAAGAAGGAATACGATACACCGCGCAATCGCGCGCTAGCTGCGACCGCTCGCTTGAAACAGATGCCGGCGCTGATGGAACAAGGCAAAAAGAACCTGACGAAACCGGTAAAGCTGTACGCGCAACTGGCCATCGATTCCGCGCGCTCCATCGACAGTCTCTTCACCGACAGCATGATGACGCTGGCAACCAATCTGTCGCCCGGTGAACGCGACAACCTGGTCAAGTCGCGCGACGCTGCCATAACCGCGATTCATGCCTATGCCGACTGGCTGGAAAAACGTCTGCCGGCAATGGTGCCGTTCAAGCCCATGGGCGAGACGAATTACAACTACCTGCTGAAGAACGTTTACCTGTTACCGCTCGATGCCAAACAGGTCGAGATGCTGGGCCAGGCGGAGCTGGCGCGTTATCGCGCGCTCGAATCGCTGCTGCCGGATCCCTCGCTGGCGAATCCCGATCCTTCGCGCAGCAAAAACATTCCCAGGGATCAGGAAGCATTTCTGAAGGCTTACGAGAGCCGCGAAGCGGAGATGGTCGACTTTTTGAAAGCCAACCGTCTGGTCACACTCCCTTCTTATCTCGGCCGATTTGAGATTCGCCAGCTTCCCGAAGCGTTCAAGCCCACCAGTCCCGGCGGTTTCATGAATCCTCCCGGCGTTTACGATAAAGATCCGAGCGGCTTCTATTTCATTCCCACCTACAATCCGGCCAGCAAGAACTTTTACATTCGCGCCGCCATCGAGGACCCGCGTCCGATCCTGGGCCATGAAGGAATTCCCGGCCACTTCCTGCAACTCTCGATCGCAAATCATTTGAAAGATGAAATTCGCCGCCAGCATAGCGACGGAATATTCGTCGAAGGCTGGGCGCTTTATGGTGAAGAGATGCTGATGCGAACCGGGCTCTATCCGAACAACTCAGCATCGCAGGGACAGATACTGCGCCTGTCGCGCTATCGCGCCGCGCGCATCGGCGTCGATGTGAATCTGCACACCGGCCGCTGGACGTTTGATCAGGCAGTGAAGTACTTCATGGAGGCCGGCGGTCTGGATCGCGAAGCCGCCGAGGGCGAAGCGGCGGGCGCCGCTTCCAGCCCGACGCAGAAGATCACCTACATCACCGGCAAATGGCAAATCATGCGCCTGCTGGGCAAGTATCGCGACCAGAAAGGCAAGGACTTTCGCCTGTGGCAATTCCACGATGACTTGATAAAGAACGGCAGCCTGCCGCTATCGATCGTCGAATGGATTTTGCTGGAAGATTCGTCGGCTCTGGATCAGGCGCTGAAGTAAAAGCTTCGCGGCTGTGCCGCCTCCTTGTGCGGAAGGTCTCCGACCTTCCGTGTGCTATCTGACCTGAGTTGGGCTACGCCCTTTTTCTTTGCTGTGCCAGGTCCGGGCGAAGCCCAAACAATATTCTGCCCTATCGGAAGGCCGCAGGCCTTCCGCTCATCGGACGGCAGAGCCGCGAAACGATACGTACTTTGCATCACCAGGAACCGAGCATGGATCTTGATTACTTCATCAACCACCTCTCCGAAAATCGCAAAGTCTTTGAGAGCCTGTTGCGTGGTGTGACTCGCGAGCAGGCGCAGTGGAAACCAGCTCCGGACAAATGGTCAATGCTGGAAGTAGTAAATCACCTCTACGATGAAGAGCGGGAAGATTTCCGTCAGCGCCTGGAGTTAACTCTCGAAGACCCTGAACAGCCATGGCCAACGATTGACCCCCAAGGCTGGGTTGTGACGCGCAAGTACGGTGAAAGAGAGCTCGGGCCATCGCTCGACAGTTTTCTGAACGAGAGGGAGAAGTCTCTTGGCTGGTTAAAAGAATTGTCAGCGCCAAACTGGCAGAATCGTCACGAATTTTCGGGACGAGCGCGGACGGCCGGCGACTTGCTGGCCTCGTGGCTGGCTCATGATTTTCTGCATATCAGGCAACTCACTAGACTTCATTGGCAATATCTAAGCGTCATTGCCGCCCCCTACGAAACAGCGTACGGTGGGCCCTGGAAAGAAACTTGAACACAAAGAAAACTGAAATGACCCGACCAATTCGCATTCTGCTGCAAACTACTATTCCTTTTGCCGAAGACAACTGGCACATTGGCCGCTTCTCCTTGCTGCGGGACCAGCTCAGGTCTTTGAAAGATGACGCTGGAAACGCGTTGTATGAAGTAACCACACGCGATCGTGAGACGGATGTCGCGGGTAATGATCCAGTGCTGAGCACTCTTGATGCTTCAGACTTTGACGAGCTGTGGCTGTTTGCGATCGATACCGGCGACGGTCTGAGTGTGCCCGATTGCCAGGGCATCACACGCTTTCGCCAGAGGGGCGGCGGCATCCTGACTACGCGCGATCATGAGGACCTGGGCACTTCGCTGTGCACACTCGGCGGCATTGGCGCGGCCCACTTTTTTCACTCCAAACATCCCGAACCCGACGCTTCCAGGCATAGGCCGGATGACCCGTACACCACTTCGATCTCCTGGCCCAATTACCACTCGGGCGCTAATGGCGACTATCAAACTATCACCGTGCAATCCGCTCATGAAGTCATGCGCAATCCTGCTTCGGCCGCCGGTATTATCAAGTTCTTTCCGGCTCACCCGCATGAGGGAGCGGTCGGCGTACCTGAAGGCGAGGAGCATGCGCGCGTAATTGCTACCGGCGAAAGCAAAGCAACCGGTCGCGCGTTCAACCTGATCGTTGCCTTTGAAAGGGCGCGCGACAATCACGGTAATACGCTCGGGCGCGGCATCGCGGAATCAAGCTTTCATCACTTCGTGGATTACAACTGGGATCCTGAAATGGGTTGTCCGAGCTTTGTCGAGGAACCGCCGGGCGATGGTTACAAACGTAATCCGCAAGCGCTAGAAGACATCAAAACGTACGTCGCCAACGTGGCCAGATGGTTGGCGCTCGACGCCAGGGCAAAGTAACGCAAACTGTTAGTTTGGTACTGGTTCAGTTTGCGGAACCAAGTTGTCAGCAAGCAGAATCTTTTCCCCTCTCCGCAAGCGGAGAGGGGTTAGGGGAGAGGTGGTCGAAGCTGTTTACCCCACCCCAACCCCTCCCCACTTGTGGGGAGGGGCAAAAGCACAACAGATTACCAAACTGAATCAGTACCGTTAGTTTGCGTATTCTTGTCGAGCGCACTGTTAGCTAGCGCGCAAACTAACAGTTTGCGTTACAGACCCACTGAATCTGCTCGCTTGATCCCTCCCTTAGTTCACTCGCACTCAACTGTATATACGATCGTTGTTTTGCCCCCCGCCGCCACCTGAACCTTGAATTGCACCGTGTTGGCTCCCAGGGGCTCACTCGGCGTAGTGCTCTCGACGATCTTCCATTGGTTATCGTCGTAGCGCTCGATGCCTTCACGCACAAATGCTTCGGCTGACTGTCCGCCGCGATTAGTCAGGACAACTTCAACCCTGGTGACCAGCTTGTCATGGCTGTTGCCATTGTTGTCCTTGTAGTTGACGACCCTGCGTTCGAGCACCCGGCGCGTGCCGAAGAGTGTCGCAGAACGCCCTTGCGTGACACTAAACTCCGCATTCTGTGGCGTGAAGGATATGCGATCCTGCCCCACGATCTGGGCCAGCGTCGCGGTGCGCTGGTAAATCGTTACCAGCCCTGCAGGCATGGCCGAGGGTGCCGCGTTCTTTGCCACCAGACGCACCTCTAATCCGCGTGGTAGGAGTATGAACCCACCACGACCAAGCGTTTGCGTGTCATAACTGTTCTCGAAGACGTTGCGTTGCACGATGGCCAGGCGGGCGTGCTGAAAGATGGTAAACCGGCTGATAAGCGCATTGGCATTTAGACTGATGTTATGGCCCAGGGTGAACCGATTAAACGCACTCAGGCTGCTGACTTCTGCATAAGAGGCGCCGCTGGATTCTTCCGCGTCGCGGCTCATGACATTTGAGGTCTGGGCGGCGTATTCATTGCGAGAGACGCTTGAGCCGCCGTCCGGCAATAAAGCGATTTCACCGGCCACCAGGTCGACCGTGCCGGCGGCGAGGTCGACACCGGTGTTATTGTAAAGCGAGACCCATGAATCCAGCGTTGCTGCCGTGGGCGCTTCGCCCCCGGGTGTTGGATCAAGCACCAGCGAGTAATCGCTCAGCCACGAGAGATTTGGCGCCAGGTAATCAACCTGTACGCGTTTGCGCGCTGTCGCTCCCCGGTTCTGAATCACCAGATGCAACACAGGCGATTTCTCGTTGTTCACTTGCGGTCCGTCGTAAGTGACATCCTGGCGCACCACCTCTGCGTCTTCCGCTAACACGCGGACGGTGCGGATATTCGCTCTCGGCATCAGACTGCGCCACTCCACGGTGTTACTACCCTGCTGCAATTCGATCGTGCGCTCCTCGAGAAACTCGGCTATGCCCGCATTGTAGATGGTCAAATTGGAGATGCTGTTGTTAGTTGATTGAGCATGGGCTGAAGGCTGATAGGCAAGACAGCAAATCAGAATGGCAATGCTCAAAGAGGGTGTTCGTTTCAACATGGGCTTTGTCCTCGAATAAATTCAGATTTCACCCGTCAGATTACTTCAGGCCGGGGAGGCTTACAATCAAATTAACGAAGTAGTACAACCAGCGGTCCCATGAAGTCAGTACCACCACGCGGTAGCGGGTGGGTCGTGGCATTGCCGATTGCCTGTGTCGTCAAAAGCCAATTGGCAATCGGAAATCGACAATGGGCAATGAAGAGACCCACCTGCTACCGCATGGAGGTACTGACCTCATGGGGCCGCTCCTAGCGCTATTCAGCGGGGCAAACTGAATCAGTGCCAGGTAGTGCGATGGGTTATTGCCCTGGGTATTTTGAAACTCATCTTCCGGCGCGTATTATTGAGACTCCCAAATGACCACCACCCTCAAAGATTCATATGGCCGGGCGATTCGCGATCTGCGCGTGTCCCTGACCGACCGCTGTAATTTCCGCTGCTTCTACTGTTTGCCGCACGGCGAGCCACCCATTGCCCCGAAAGAGCAGATGCTCTCCTATGAGGAAATCGAGTACGTCTGCGAAATCTTTGTCTCGCTGGGGATTGAGAAGATTCGCCTGACTGGCGGCGAGCCGATGATGCGCCGCGACATTGAGACGATCATCACCAAGCTGGCGAAATTGAAAGCGCCCGCCTCATCAGACAGCGACAAACTAAAGTTTGTCGGACTGCAAGATCTGGCGCTTACTACGAACGGCTATTTTCTGCCGGACCGCGCGGCAGGTTTGAAAGCAGCGGGACTCGATCGCATTACGATCAGCCTGGATAGTTTGAAGCGAGACGTTTTTAAGCAGATGACCGGAGTCGATGTGCTTGATCGAGTCCTTCAAGGAATCGAAGCAGCCAAGCGAGCTGATCTGCAACCAATCAAGATTAACGTGGTCATCGTGCGTGGTCATAACGAAGGCGAAGTGGCCGACTTTGCCGCCTTCGCGCGCGAGCATGACGTCAAGATGCGTTTCATCGAATTTATGCCGCTCGATTCCGGCCACGACTGGTCGCGCGCAGACGTGGTTTCCGGGCGCGAAATTCGCGAACGAATCAGTGAACGCTTTCCCTTGATTGCCGTTGACACTTTTCGCGGCTCAGAAACTTCGTCACGCTATCGTTTTGCCGATGGCGGGCCGGGCGAGATCGGCATCATTGCGCCGGTGACGGAGCCTTTCTGTGGCGCCTGTTCGCGCATACGGCTCACCGCCGACGGACAAATTCGCACCTGCCTCTTTTCGACTGTCGAACACTCGCTCCGCGACGTCATCCGCACCGGCGCGACGAGATCAGAAACTGTCGACTACATTGAGAGCGTGGTGATGAAGAAAGAGCCGCGCCACTACATCAACGAACCGCAGTTCGTAGCCCCTTCGCGCTCGATGAGTTTTATCGGCGGGTGAGCCCAGGGTCCGAAAAGTGTACAGACAAGATAACGTCATGAGAAACGCCGATCGAAACTCCTTCAGGGAAAAGGGCTTTGCACAAAAAGTGGAATTCTCGCGGGTGTGCTTTTGCCTCTAAGCGCCAACGGCGCGAAATGTAATAGCCTGGGCCAGCGGCCCAGGTTCGGTCGATAGCAAACTTGCTAAGCGCTGAAAGTGCGAAATAGCGTCGGTTACTCGGGCAATCGACGCTATTCATAGGATTGCGATTGCGCGCTTTCAGCGCTCAGCTATTGCGCCCGCCCCATCACCCAGGCCGTTGGCCTGGGCTTTTATATTTCGCGCCGTTGGCGCTTGGAGCAAACATCGACGACTTTTTGTGCAAGCCTCAGGGAAAGAAACAAGAAGCCGAGCAGGACTTAGAAACAGCGCTGGCGCTAAATCGTAAATTGAAACCTGCTATCGACCAGAGGATTTCCCAAATCAAACAGCACCGCCAATCCCCAAAATGACCCCCAATATCTTCCTGCGTCGTCGACCCGATCTAGTTCTGTTCGTTCTCATCGCTAGTTGCCGGCGCAGGTCTCGCCGGCGTTTGCACCGCGCGCTCCGTGTTGAGCGAATCGAAATTCAAGGCAGCATTGAAAATTAAGAAGAAGCTGCCCTGCGTTTGGTGTCGCCACATCGGATTGTTGGCAAACATGACGACGTGGCCGCGGCCCACCGGCACGTCGATCACCGCCGGCGCGTTTGCCAGTTCTGATCCGCCCGCCAGCATACCGCTGATTAATAGATTCTTTTCGTCGGCAGCGAAACGTAACACAACGCGTGGCCGCTGGTTCGGCGGCGTGTAGTAAGGACCAAGTTGCAGACGTTGTTCTTCAGTTAACTGTTCCTCACCCGGACGCGGGCTGGGACGCGGAGACGGCGGCGCCAGCGGCATTCCCTGCACGATGTCCGGATCGTTCAAGCTGCCGCGCCCGGACGGTCTTCCCGGGGCCCCACCAGCGCCGCCTTCACCGCCACCACCACCGCCACCACCGCCGCCAGGCACGCCCGAAGCTACCTGGAACAGTGGCGCCTGATTGAAATAGATCGGCACCGTTTCATCGTAACCATAGGCGATCGGGCTTTTGCGATCGCTGAAGCGGGCGTTGTAAATTGATCCGCGCGCTTGCAGCAGACGGGGCTCCTGGATCGAGACGCCCGTGGTCATGCCGAAATCAATTGGGATCCGCGCATTGCCGGCGATGACGATAAACAAACCACCGTCGGCGACAAACTTTTGCAGGTTCATCACTCCGGCGAGGCCCATCCCGCCGCGCATGTCGTCAGTCTGATCCGGCGATAGACCCATGTTTGGCGTCAGGTCCGACTGCTTCCACGGGATTGGATCGCCACGCATCGGGATGCCGTTGATGATTGTCTGCGCCGAGCTACCCAACGGCGGAAAGATAATCACGTCGTACTTCTCGCGCAGATTCGAAGTGTTGCGCACCACCTGATCAGAGATGTAGTTGTAGGGGATCTGAAACTTATCAAACTCGATGCGATACCAGCCGTCGTTCTGCGTGTTGGTCCAGGTATGCAGGATCGCAATGCGCGGCACGGCCAGCTCATGCATCTTCACTTCGGGAAGCTTATCCACGGGCAGCGCTACCAGTCCGAGCTCAGTCACGGCCGTCTCCAGACGCTGGCGCAGGTCCGTGCCGTGGCCTTCGGTCTTGATGATGAACGATCCGGCATTGAATTGATGGTCGCCGACCTTGAATGAATCTTCAGCCGCTTCGATCTTCACGTCTTTGAGTTTGAAGCGCAGCGTCGCCAGCGTGTTCTCTGTATTGTGATTGATGATGTAGGCGGTGGCCGCCGCGGAGCCGTTGATCTTGCCGTTGACGTGGGCATCAGCCGTCAACAAGGTCATCGGCGCTTTCAGGATATTTTGATCAGCCTTATCGGCCACGCGGACCGTTTTGACGTTGCGCAGGGCGCCGAGCGTCCACCCGGTGTCATCATAGGGCCGCGGATCGTTGACGTTGTAATACTGCGTATCCAACATCATGTCGGCCATGCGCGAATACGGCTGGTCCATACGCACGACATACGAACCGGCCGGGAATTTTTGATCCCTGGTCGCGATTTCTTTGTCGGCGGTGTGGACCTCGACGCCCATCAGTCGCAGCAGGTTCACCATGTCGGCTGCTTCGACTACTCGCGATTGGTCCGCCGGAATGACATAAGCGAACGGACCTTCATTCATCGCTTTGGCGACTGAGCGTTTGCTCTTGATATAGAAATTCTGCAGAAACCGATCCTTATTATTCGAAACAAAATTCATTGCCAGAAGAATTCCTGACTGCTGCAGGTTTACGTTGTTGCGCATGGACCATTTGACGCGCGGTTGGGGTGGGTTGGGCCGGAACCAGTCGCGCCGCGATTGCTCGCCTACCGTCCGATCGATCGTGTCGGCGCCGCCATTGCCGAACGTTTCGTAGAAGCGGCCAATCGCGTTGTGGCCGTTCGCGACATAAAACATATAGTTCGGCGCCCAGCCATCATAAAAGCCGTGGGTCCAAACGCCGGGCACGCCACGCTTGGTCATCTCTTCGATCTCGTGATACGCGAGCAACTGCCATTCGTCGATGGTAATCGGATCGAGCCAGGCGTTGTATGGACCAGTGCCGGTTGATGTGTAGAGAAACGGCACCGACTCATGAAGATCGTGAAGGATGGTTGGATGGTATTCAAGGAAGGTCTTCATCTGGTTGCGGGTCAGCGCCAGAGCCATGCCCAGGCCGTCGCGATTGTTGTCGTGTGCTACATACTTTCCCCAGAAGATAAGTCCCGGCGCATTCTTTCCTGGATTTGCCTTGCGATAGTTGTAGGTATCGACCATCATGTCGCGGCCATCCACTTCGAGCACCGGCGTGATCAGCACGATCACGTTCTTGCGAATCGCCTGAATGAAAGGGCTCTCTTCGACGGCCAGGCGATAAGCGAGTTCCATCAACATCTCGCACGAGCCCGTTTCCGGCGAATGAATGGAACCCGAGGCCCAGTAGAAAACCTTGCCCTCGCCAATCAAGGCGCTCGCTTCCTCTTCATTGATCTTGCGGGGGTCAGCCAGCTTCGCTGTAATGTCTTTGTAGTGATCCAGCTTTGCCAGCAAGTCTTCGTCGCCCACCGCCACCAGAATCTGTTCTTTTCCCTCTTCGGATCGCTCGGGCGCGGTGAACACGCGCACGCGTGGACTAGTCCTGGCCAGCTCGCGGTAATAGCGATACAGGTCTTTCGAATACGTCAGCTTGTTCGGTGTGCCGACTATGTAACCGAGCACCTTGTCTGGTGACGGCACTTTGTCCGACATTGGCAGATGGTCCACCAACTCAGTCCTGAAATAGGGTTCAGTCGTGTACTCCTTAATCTTCTTCGAGTAGTCGTTATCTGCACTGGTGGTGTCCGGTCTGGTTTCCCTGGCTGCGGCGGTCGATGCCGAGTCTGTGGCAGTCCCTCGCTGGCCGGTATTCTTTTGCGCCAAAACGTGACGGCCGGCACTCGCAAATACAATTGCCAGCGCCGACGCGACTATGAGCGCAAACGTCGGGCGGGCGATCACGGACAGACGATCTCGATTCATGATTTCCTCCAGTAGAAGTTCCAGGTTTGATTCAAGAATTACGGGCGTGCGGCACGCATCTTACGAGGGTTGGACCCGGGAGTAAAGATCTCGGTTTGTTCTCCGGCAAATTGACGGCGAGCGCGCCCTGCTTAGAAATTTGCGGCGACTTGTGGTGCGCAGTTTGTTCCGCATTACTATGCTCTCCTGCGCGGAGCGTTTCGCGTTGGTTTCCCCCGGGGTTTCGCCGGCGGTCTGGTTTCAGTTTGAGCTGGTGTGGCCGGCGCAGGGGGTCGGGGCGGCATATTGTTCTTCGTGAAGCGCGGCAAAAGATCATCGCGCATCGCGAGTTGATAAACCGCCCAGGCCACGGTGGCGGCATCTTTCTTCACGTCGTCTTCGAGAATACGTTCGTATGTATCAAGGTTCGTGTGCCAGGTGTGGCTACCATACTCGATCGGATCCTGACCCATGCCGATGCCGGGCAAACCTGCTTGATTGAAAGAGGTGTTGTCAGAGCCGCCCAGGTTGCGGCTCTTAGTGCTGACAGCTCCGACGACACCGTCATCCTTAAAAGGTTTCAGTATCTCGCGCATGATGCCTGCGCCTTCAGGCGGGCCGAACACGCCGGCGCCGCGCACGCGACCCGTGCCGGAATCAATATTGAAGTATCCGCCAAACTTCTCATAGCCGACTTTCTGATTTTCAAACGAGCCGAAGTGCTCTTTGACATAAGCCTGCGAACCCAGCAACCCCTCTTCTTCACCGCTCCACAACGCTACCCGAATCGTCCGGCGAGGCTTCATTCCAAGTGTTTTCAAAATGCGTGCGGCTTCCATCATGATGGCGCAGCCGATCGCATTGTCAGTGGCGCCGGTGGCCGCGTGCCATGAATCCAGATGGCCACCCAGCATGATCACTTCGTCCGCTTTATCAGTGCCGGGAATCTCGGCAACGGTGTTGTAGGAAGTCTTGCCTTCGGGATAGACCCGATTGACGATACTGAATTCGAGCACCACATCTGTTCCGTCGGCCAGGATGCGCGCAATGCGTCCATAATCTTCATTCCGCATCACAACGGTGGGCACAACTTTGCTGACATCGAAGGTGCGATTGTTGAAGGCGCGTATCTGTCCGTGCTCGCGACCGGCATCATTGACGCGAATAAGTGCGCCGTTCTCTTTCAGAAATTTATCGAGCTGTTCATCAATTTCCCTGTTCGTCAGCGGCTTTGGGGCGTTGGCGGCCGGCGTCGGGCTCGGGCTCGGGGAAGGAAATGCTTGCGGGCGAGCATTAGGGCCGTAGCGTTCTTCGGCTTGAGTGTCTGTAAGGCGCTTCGGCGCCGGATTCAAATTGATTGGGACGATTATCTGTTTGCCCGCCAGCACGATGCGGCTCCGCACTTTGTCTTTTTGTGTGTCAAGGAACGTGGTTAACGTCTGCTCTGTCGGCCTCTCCGGCAGAATAATTTGATAACTTTTGGCGCGCACAATTCCATGCGTGCTCGGGGTCCATGCGAGCACTTCGCACACCAGCGCATCCTTTACCGGCGAGATGATATGCGCCGTCAAACGTTCGTTGAGCCAGCCCGGATGCTTGAAATCCCATGGCTCGAGATGCGCGTTTTCCAGTCCCCACGTTGTCATCTGCTTCACTGCCCACTCGGCCGCGCGCTTGTGATTCGGCGTGCCGGTTAAGCGTGGCCCGTAAACGTCAGCCAGCATGTGAATTGTCTTCATGATCTGGGAATGATCGTTTGCTTCTTTGCGAATGCGCTCGAGCAGGTCCTTGTCCGATGTTTGCCCAACCAGCGGCAAGGACCACAGCGAGACGATCAAGCAAAGGGCGACCGCACGTCGATTCAGCATCAGTGTGTCTCCGGAATGTTATGGCGTGGTAAAGCAGCGGGATTATACTTTAACGCGATCTCATTAACACCAGGCTTTGCATGCTGATGCAATCTGCCCCGCGGAATTGCGATGGGTGCGGTCCCGATGAGGTCAGTACCACCATGCGGTAGCGGGTGGGTCATGACATTGCCGATTTCCAATTGCCAAATGCCGATTGACCGTTTCGTCAAAAGCCAATTGGAAATCGGAAATCGACAATTGGCAATGGAAGAGACCCACCTGCTACCGCATGGTGGTACTGACTTCATGGGCCCGCTCGTTGTGCTAAGGGCTAGCGCTCAAACTGCATGAGTACCAGGCTTCGGCGAAGTGTAGTGATTAGCACCTTCTGCCCTCTCCTTTGGAAGAGGGAGTTTTCAGTTTGCAGTTGACGCCTAACGGTTCTAGAATCCCGTTGCAGATTGAAAAGTAAATAGCGTTTCGGGGGAGCCCCGATCTGCAAAAGATCGGGGCTGAGAGTCTGGGCCATTGCTGATTGCCAATTTCCGATTGCCGATTTGACAAGGATTTCAATCGGCAATTGGCAATTGAAAATCAGCAATGCCAGTGACCCCTTGAACCTGATACGGCTAGCACCGTCGAAGGGAGAAACAGGTATTCTTGCGTGGCGTGCCCGGCAACGCCGTGGAGTACCAGTGGCCGTTCCATCCTTTTGATTTGGGTGGGGCGGTTTTTGTTTTGGAGTGCGGTGGCAAGCGAAGCGCGACACCGCTTTGGATAGCTTTCCTGTGCGAAACCAAAGCGCCGTCGCTGCTCCGCTCTGCCGGCGCACTCCAAATGGAGGACATCATGAGCACAGCAATCAAACCAACTGAAATCGACATTTCGGCAAATAACGAGCAGCCGCTGCCAAATTCGCGCCGCATCTACGTTGAGGGAACAAAACCCGGCGTGCGCGTGCCGTTTCGCGAAGTCGATCAAAACCAGACGCGGAACTTCAACGGCTCTCTGGAGGAAAATCCTCCGGTGCGCGTCTACGATACCAGCGGTCCATGGGGCGACCCTTCTATCAAAAGCGACGTGCGTGATGGCCTATCGTCATCACGAGGCCCCTGGATCCTGGGGCGCGGCGACGTGGAAGAGTACGCAGGCCGCGAGCTGAAACCGATCGACGATGGCTACCTGACTTTCGATGCTGCCAACCAGGCGCGCCAGAAAGAAAAAGGCCGCCTGGAAGATTTTCCTGCGCTTCGCCGCACTCCCTTGCGAGCGAAACCCGGCCGATGCGTTACGCAGATGCACTACGCTCGCCAGGGGATCATCACGACGGAAATGGAGTTCATCGCCATCAGGGAAAACCTGGGACGCTTTTTGGAAAGCGGTGACTCGTCACCGCTTTCCAAAGCTGCGACAAGTAGCAGCACTCCAAACAGGGATGACCGCTCTTCACTCGATCACCAGCACCGCGGCCAATCCTTCGGCGCAGCAATTCCCGAATTCGTCACCCCGGAGTTCGTCCGGGACGAGGTCGCCCGCGGACGCGCGATCATTCCCGCAAACATCAATCATCCGGAAAGCGAGCCAATGATCATTGGCCGTAACTTCCTGGTGAAGATCAATGCCAACATCGGCAACTCGGCTGTTTTGTCTTCGATTGACGACGAAGTTGAAAAGATGCGCTGGGCCATTAAGTGCGGTTCAGACACCGTGATGGATCTTTCGACTGGCAAGAACATCCATGCCACGCGGGAATGGATCATACGCAACTCGCCTGTGCCCATCGGCACCGTGCCTATTTACCAGGCGCTGGAAAAGGTTGGCGGCAAAGCTGAAGAGCTAACCTGGGAGATCTTCCGCGACACTTTGATTGAACAAGCCGAACAGGGGGTTGATTACTTTACGATTCACGCCGGTGTCCGTCTGCCTTATGTTCCTTTGACTGCGAAGAGGACCACGGGCATCGTGAGTCGCGGAGGTTCAATACTCGCAAAGTGGTGTCTGGCCCACCACGAAGAGAGTTTTCTCTACACCCGCTTTCGCGAGATTTGCGAAATCATGGCCGCCTACGACGTTTCGTTTTCGCTTGGCGATGGTCTGCGTCCCGGCTCGATTGCCGATGCGAACGACGAAGCACAGTTTGCGGAGCTGGAAACACTGGGCGAGTTGACTAAGATCGCCTGGGAATATGACTGCCAGGTAATGATCGAAGGCCCGGGCCATGTCCCCATGCACTTAATCAAAGAGAACATGGACAAGCAGCTTGAGACTTGTCAGGAAGCTCCGTTCTACACGCTCGGCCCTCTGACAACCGACATTGCGCCCGGCTATGATCACATCACCTCTGCCATCGGGGCGGCGATGATTGGCTGGTTTGGTACCGCAATGCTCTGCTACGTCACACCGAAAGAACACCTCGGCCTGCCAAACAAGAAGGACGTTAAAGACGGCGTCATCGCTTATAAGATTGCCGCGCACGCCGCCGATCTGGCGAAGGGGCATCCCGGCGCGCAGTATCGTGACAACGCTTTATCCAAAGCACGTTTTGAATTTCGCTGGGAGGATCAATTTAACCTCTCGCTCGACCCCGAAGTGGCGCGCGAGTACCACGACGAGACCCTGCCTCAGGAAGGCGCCAAGCTGGCGCACTTCTGTTCCATGTGCGGGCCCCACTTCTGCTCCATGAAGATCACCCAGGACGTGCGCGAGTACGCCGCGCAAAAACAGATCGATGAGCAAGCCGCGCTTGGTGCTGGTATGAAGGAAAAGGCTGAGGAATTCGTCGCGGCCGGAGTCGAAATTTACCAAAAAGCTTGAGAGGAAGATAAGCGCTGGCTATTATTCATGAGATAAGAGAGAAAGTCCGGGATGGTGAGTACGAGTTCGCGATTCCGCACTTCTTTGAAGAGATGGCGAACGATGACTTACTGTTTGCCGATATCGAAAGCGTACTCGCAACGGGCCGCGTCCGTCGACGGTTCACGCGCGACCCGCGAGGCATTCGATACGAGATAGTTGGAACGACCACAGATGAACGAGAGGCCGCAGTCATTTGCCGTCTAAAAGAAACTGGCAAGCTGCTGTTCATAACCACCTACGCGCTGGAATAAAACCATGAGCAATAGCAAATCAACTTACAATTATGGAAAGTGTCACGTCTGCGGCGAGCAGATGAAAGAGAAAAGGATCAATCAGGACTTTTGGCTTAAGGGAAAGCTGATCGTGGTCGAATCCATTCCCGCCGGCGTTTGCCCTCAATGCGGCGAGAAGATAGTGAAGGCCGACGTTGGACGTCAACTCGCGACTCTAATCCAAAACCTCAAGCACTTGCCGAAGCAAAAAACGATAACCGTGCCCGTTGTGAGATACGCGAAGGAAGTTGCCTGACCTTTGCTAGTTTACCTCGACTTGCTACCAAACTCTTCAGGGCTGCGCCCCAACTTCGGGGCATAGCCCCGTGTGAAAGGAAAGAATGTTCCGGAAGGTCATAGACCTTCCGCACATCAGGCGGCAAAGCCGCGCAGATTCCAAATTGAGATAGAGTTGCCCAGCGATTCATCCCCGGATCGCCGGGATCGGCATGAAAAACTTAACGGCGACTCAGCATGAAAATCTTCTTAGATGTAGGTAGCAATGAAGGGCAGACGATTAGCTCAATTCTGGATCCTGTTTATGGGGTCAACCGGACCTATTGTCGTTATGGCTTTCATAAAATTTATGGTTTTGAACCAGTGCCGGCACTGCATGAGGTTGTCTCAAAGAAATATCGGGGCCCGCAATTTGTTTTTTTCCCCGTGGGGCTATGGAAAGGGACATGCGAAAAGCCGATTTATAGTCCGGGTTCGCAAAGCGGCTCGATCTTCGCAGACAAGATAAATGTCGATCCCGCGCACAGCACCATCTGTAAGTTTGTGCGGGTCAGCGACTGGTTTCGAGATTACCTGGCTGAGACGGACGAGGTCTACGTCAAGTTGAATTGCGAAGGCAGTGAGGTCGATATTATCGAAGACCTGCTCGACTCGAAAGAATACCGCAAGATAACTTCTCTTGGTGTTTCATTCGATGTAAAGAAAATACCATCCCAACGCGATCGCGAGGAACAGATTAAGCTGCGTCTGCAAGAGGAGGGATACACAAACTGTGTAGATCTCGATCTGATCCCCATCAGCTCTCGCAGACAAAGGATTCAGACGTGGCTGTCGGCAGCCGGGGCGGAGCAGCACTCATTAATCAATCGACTTGCGCACATTGCCTACTGTTCCCAAACTCCCCTGGTTGGCGTCTACCGATATACCCGCCGGTACATTCGAAGGTTACATCAGCCGGATGGACGCTAACATTATTCTATCCGGCGACGTTGTTATCTCGGACGCCTATTTCTGCAATCACAGTGCGGTCGATTTTGAATCTGCAATCCTGTTATCCTGGGCCGAAGCCTGCTGTGATATCATCCGCCGACTCCTGCAGCATTGAGAACCTTGAGAGCAAAGGTGATTTTGTAAGCCGACATGTCACGGTGCGTTGATTTCTCTGCCGAGGTAATACTAGTTTGCGACAGCCTCAGTGCCGGCGGCATCGAGCGGGTCGTGTCCACACTTGCCAATGAATGGAGTCGCCGCGGACGAAAGGTTTCAGTCGTCCAGCATCACAATGGGGAAACGTTTTACGCGCTCGACCTGGCAGTCCACCACGTAATTGTCGAACAAAAGAGTTCTACCTTACCCGCGCGGGTGCTGCCAAAGGCCCGATCGTTCTTCATCGGGTTCAGGTACGCGAAGCCGTTGCTGCGTTCCCTGCTGGGCGCCATGATCTACGACTTCATTTCTGCAAGTATCCACCGTACTTACTTCAGTTTGCATGTCGCTTTTGAGACCCGCGCGTTGCGCCTCGCTCTCAAGCGCGTAGAGTCTCCGGTAGTAGTCGCCTTCGGCACATCGCTCAACGTCATTACTGTCAAAGCATGCCGCGGCCTGGGAAGGCGCGTCATCGTTTCCGAGCGCCAGGATCCTGCCAGATCGATCGAGCTTTGGGGCAAGGCGTGGCGGAAGTACTACAAGCACGCCGACACTGTGACCGCCAATACCCAGACAGCGCTACAGGACATGAGCGATTTCGTGGGCGGGGCGAAGATGGCCTTTGTTCCCAACCCTCTCGCGATCACAAGGGGCAAAAATAATAGGAACCACAGCGCCTCGGCGCTGACAAGTTCGCCTTTCGTCCTAACCGTCGGTCGTCTGGTGGAGGACAAGGCGCAGGACGTACTGCTCGAAGCGTTCGCCTGCGCGGGTGACGAGTTTAAGGAATGGCGCCTCGCGGTCGTGGGCGAGGGACTGCTTGGCGACAGCCTGCGGGCGCAGGCAGAAGCGTTGGGCATAGCGGGGCGAGTGGATTGGCACGGGTTCGTGCGAGACCCGTATCACTTTTATCGCGCTGCCCACGTATTCGCGCTGCCTTCGCGCATCGAGGGAATGCCAAACGCACTGCTCGAAGCAATGAGCTGCGGATTACCAGTAGTCGTGAGTGATGCTTCGCCGGGCCCGCTTGAATTGGTCGAAGACGGAGTGACCGGGTTAGTCGTCCCCGTCAATGACCCGACGAAACTCGCCGCCGCCCTTCGCCGACTCGGCAACGACGGCGTGCTGCGACGGCGCCTGGGGGCGGCGGCGCGTGAACGTGTCGCCGATCATGACCTGCCCCGGGCGCTTGCCACCTGGGAGTCGATCGTCGGCCTGACGCACCGGGACGCTACCAGCCAAAGCTTAGCTCAATAAGAAGGTGAGAACATGGATACAATGAAACTCGAAATCTTTTCTGATTATGTTTGACCGTTCTGCTGGTTGGCGAAGCCGGCCGTGCACGAACTGGTGAAATTGGTTTCGCGCCTTCTTCGAGAGAGGTGAGGACATCGGTGATACGGAAATCCTCATCACACTTGCGCGTGATTTAGAGATGGAAAGAAGTTGGTGCGATTGGAGGTTTCTACGGAATGAAACGGTGCCTTAGTTTGCTCGCGGTGCTGGCAATGCTGGGCATCGCCGCCTCGTACCTCGAACTCGACGATTCAGCAATGGCAAAATCTACCAGCCCTACCTGGGCGCAATCCGCCAGTAAACGCAGCCGGAAATCCACGGGTACAACGAAGCTGACATCAGTGGATCAGCGCATGAAGAAACTGCACCAGATGCTCGCTGAGCAGTGGGAATACACGCTACGCACCAGTCCGGAGTTCGCCTCCATCCTCGGCGACAAACGTTACAACGACAAGCTGAGCGACTTCTCGCAAACAGCCATCGAGAGCGACTTGCGCCAGCAGCGCATTTTTCTAAGAAAATTTGAAGGCATCGACCCTGCCGGTTTCCCGGAGCAGGAACAACTGAATCGCGACCTGATGGTGCGCAACCTTCGGCAACAAGTCGAGAGTGCAAAATTCAAAGAGTGGGAAATGCCGGTAACCCAGTTCGGCGGGATTCATATTGATTCGCCGCAGTTGGTCAGCTCGCTATCGTTCTCGACCGTTAAGGACTACGAAGACTATGTCGCCCGCTTGAAACAAATTCCGCGCGCGTTCAATGAGACGATGATCCAGATGCGCAAGGGAATGAAAGATAGACTGATGCCGCCCAGAATTCTGCTGCTGCAGGTGGCGGCGCAAACGGAGGGTATCGCCAGGCAGAAACCCGAAGAGACACCTTTCGCGCAACCGGCAAATAACTTTCCCAAAGAGTTTTCTGAAGCCGATCGCAAACGCCTGCGCGCGAGCGTCATCGCCGCTATCCGCGATCAGGTGCTGCCAACCTACGTCACCTTCGCCAGGTTTGTGCGTAACGAATACGCGCCGAAAGGTCGGACTGACATGGGGATCTGGGCTTTGCCGCAGGGGAATGAGCGTTATGCGCTGGCGGTCCGCCGCCAGACGACTACCAACATGCAGCCGGAAGAGATTTACCAACTCGGCCTGCGCGAAGCGGCCCGAATCGAAGCTGAGCAAACAACCATCGCCAAACAACTCGGTTTCAGCGATTTGAAAAGCTTAAAAGAGTCGTTGAAGACGAACCCGGACGTACACGCAAAATCTCGTCAACAAATTCTCGACGAGTATCGAACCTATACCGATCAAATGTGGAAGCGGCTTCCCGAGATGTTCGGTCGCTTGCCCAAAGCGAAACTCGAGATACTGCCGGTTGAAGCTTTCCGCGAGAAGGAAGCTTCTACCTCCTACAATCAGGGCACGCCGGATGGTTCACGTCCCGGCCATGTGTTCGTCAATACTTACGACTACGAACATCAGTTGACGATCAATAACGAAGACACTGCCTACCATGAAGGCGTGCCGGGTCATCATATGCAAATCTCCATTGCGCAGGAGCTGCCGGAGCTGCCTCCATTCCGCCAGCAGGCCGGCTACACCGCGTACGTCGAAGGTTGGGCGCTCTATTGCGAGAGCTTGGGGAAGGAAATGGGTTTTTATCAAAACCCCTACAACAACTACGGACGGCTGGACGATGAAATGTGGCGCGCGGCGCGCCTGGTTGTGGACACTGGTATCCACTACAAGAAATGGAAACGCGAACAAGTGGTCCAATATCTGCGCGATCACTCCAGCCAGAACGAAGCCTACTTCCAGGCGGAAACCGACCGCTACATTGCCTGGCCAGGGCAGGCGTTGGCGTACAAGATTGGCCAGTTAACAATCCTGCGCCTGCGCGAGAAGGCCCGGACGGAGCTTGGTAATAAGTTCGACATCCGCGCTTTCCACGATGAAGTGCTGGGTGCCGGGGCTTTGCCTATGGACGTGTTCGAACAGCGCATCAACGCCTGGATTGAGAGAGTAAAATCCGGCGCCAATAGTTAGACAGGATTTACAAGATTTACAAGATAGAAAAGACCAGGACGGCTTCTTCTTAACGTGGTTATCTAGTTCATCTTGTAAATCCTGTCGATAGATTTCTGTAGGGGCTTTGCAAAAAAAGTCACCGATTGGTTCGAAGCGGGACCGCTCGGGAACGTCTAAGATCAGCATTGGTTCGTGTTGCTTCGTGAGATTTCGTGTAATTTCGTGGATCGTGTGCTTAGTGGACTTGCCCCGATTTCGTGGACACGGGGTTTAAGCCGCTGAATGTAACAGCAGTTCGAACTGCAGTGGACTGAGATAGCCCAAAGCTGAATGAAGTCGCTGCCGGTTATACCAACCTTCTTCGTCCGCAAGAAGGTGTTCGCAATGTTCTCCAACAATCATCACAACGATGGGCACATTGCAGTGGTAATACCTGCAGCGATTGGTATCCAGGCCGCTCTGATCGAAGCAAGCCCGGAGAAGTTTTACAGACCACCTTACGTTGGGGTGCGGTTGGGTTGGCATCGAGCTGGATCGCGTCAACGATGAAGAGTTGGCTTTGCACCTGCGCGAAGCCTGGCGACTGATTGCACCGGAAAATTTGCAAGCCCTGGCTGGGATGGGCGAAGGTTAACTGAAGACTGTGGAAAGGAAAACTGACTTGACGAAACGAATCATAGTCACCGCTCTGTTAGTTCTAACTTCGCTGGCTCCGGCTTTCGGCCAAACCGGCAATAAGAAGCTGAGCAAAGAAGACCGCATCAAGAACGACCTAATGCAGTTAGAACGTGATATCGGCAAAGCAAACATCGACAACGACTACGCTTTTTTTGATCGGGTTGAGGCGGAGGAGTTTGTCTTCACCGATGCCGGCGGCGGAGTCACAAATAAGAAGCAAGACCTGGAAGGTCTCAAGCAACCTGCCAATCCCGATGCAAAACTGGTTGCCTATAATGTGGATGAGATGCGTGTTCTGCTTTATGACAAGACGGCGGTTGTCACTGGTCGCGTAACCACGAAACGGCTTATCAAAGGAAAAGAGGTCATGGGTCAAACTCGGTTCACGGATGTCTTCGTATGGCGGCTGGGGCGTTGGCAAATCGTTGCCGGGCATACTTCTCGAATCAGACAGACATAGCAGGGTACGGCTACCTTATGAGCGTCTGCTGCTCGGCGCTGACCAGCCAGCGCCCTCCCTGTTTGACGAAGGTATCTGTGATGCGGGCCCGGTAGGTTTGGTTATTCCTTAGGGTCTGAGTTTGAATGTAGGACAACACCGCCGAATCTCCACTAAGGCTGACCAATTGAGCGTCAGTGATGGTCCAGAACTTGGTCATCTTGTCAGGCTTTGTGGTTGACAGTATTTGATTCTTGGTTTGGGTGGTGCCGTCGGCCGATGTGCCGACATAGTTTTCAGCCATATTGCGGGCCAGCACGGAAATATCTCCGTTGAAGCTGGCAGTAGTCAATTCATTCTCAAGCTTCATCAACTCCGCCTTCACTGCTTCACGATCTGCCGCAGGATTATCGCTTTCCGCCGCGCTGCTCCGCCTTTCGTTACTATTCGTATTCGACGGGGTAGAATTGGCAGCCGGCTTCATCTTGTCGCTAAGATTGCACAGGGACAACATTGCGAATAAAGCCGTGACAGCTAGAATTGATTTCATTGGTATCTTATTCCTATCAGAGATGAGCAAAGCCGATTGTTTGTAAGCCAAAGATCGCAGCAAGTCAAATGAAGATTAGTGTTTGGCGGCGGAGGCAAACGGGTTCAGGAGAAAACTAAATGTCAGACGAACCAGTGGTCATCAAAAGCTTTTCAAATGAAACAGACGCCGAAATGGCTTACCAGGCACTTGAGGAATCAGGCGTGCGGGCCTTCGTATTCAAGGATGACGCGGGAGGTATGGAGCCACACCTTCAACGAACGGGAGGCGTGCGTTTGGTGGTCACACGGTCGGATGCCGAGCGAGCCCGGCAGTTACTTCAGACATGGGAAAGCCCGTCATAGGCTGCGCCGCCGCCTCGGTCGTTCAACGCGACGTTCGACGCCAGAGAATAGCAGACGCTTTTTTTATGTGGGTTCTTGAAACAAATCGTCTAATCCTACGCCGGCTCGCGGTTGAAGATGCAGAGTTCATCCTGCGCCTTCTTAATGAGCCTTCCTTCCTTCGTTTCATCGGAGACAAGGACGTTAGAACTGTTGATGATGCCCGCAACTATATCCTGAACGGGCCTGTTAATAGCTATGAAAGATTTGGTTTTGGACTGTACTTGACTGAGTTGAAGGCGACGCAGGTCGCGATTGGAATCTGTGGCCTTTTAAAACGGGATTCATTGGAGAATGTCGATGTTGGTTTTGCTTTCCTGCCTGAGTTCTGGAAGCGCGGTTATGCATTTGAGTCTGCGGCCGCTGTGATGGCTTATGGCAGAAATACCCTGGGCCTGGACCGTATTGTGGCTATTACTTCCCCCGGGAACGATGAATCGATCAAAGTACTGGTAAAGCTCGGCCTGAAATTTGAACGCACGATCAAACTGTCTAAAGATGGATCGGATGTTGAGTTGTTTGCGCCAGCTCCCGTCGGAGAGCACTCGCTGACTGAGTAAGAAAAACGTATTGTTCATTATGCGGTACTACATTGACGTCGAGCCTGGGTTATTGAAATCGGTGAGGTGTTGTTATGAATTGTCCTGTTTGCAAAACCGCTGAGTTGAGCTTAAACAAACTGGAGTCGGATCTTTCTTCGCTGAGCTGCGCCAAGTGTGGCGGAAACTGGATCCGGGGCGCCGAGTATTGGAAGTGGCTTGAACAGCACGGCGAGAACCTGCCGGAGTCCAAAGATCAAACTAATGATCTGCCTCTCTCGGAGACACAAGAGCACATTGACTGTCCTGAATGCCGCTGGCGAATGGTGAAATATCTGGTCGGGCGCGGCACGGGCTTCACGTTAGATCATTGCCACGGCTGCAAGGGAATCTGGTTCGACAGAAACGAATGGGAAGTCTTGCGGAAGCGCAACCTGCATGATGACCTGAATTCAGTGCTGACGGAATTCTGGCAAGCAGAGGCGATGAAAGAGGAACGAAAGAAGCGCCTGGAGCGGATTTATATCAGCAAATTTGGCGTTGATGATTATGCGGAAATTAAGAGGATGCGGGCATGGCTTACCGGGCACGAGAAAAAACATGAACTGTTGGCCTATCTGACTGACGAAAACCCGCTGGATATTTAATCAACCCAAGTACGAGAAGTGATTGCGACGGAGAAAGGGCGAGTATGACTCGGCAGAGATTAGCGAAGTTGTGCCAGCTCGCTACCGTTTGAAGTATCGAGCTTTTTCAATGTGTCCTCAGCGCGTTTCAGGTATTTATTGCCCTGCCTCCAATTGATCGCAACGGTGTAAGGAACGGTCGAGAGATAGGCTGTATCTGAAGGCGTGCGAATTGCCGGCGAAACCAGATCAGAGACATTAATTACTCGCGGTTGATAAATTCGCCGCCACCAAAGCCCGCCATCCTGATAAGAAGACAAAGCGTTTGCAAGTTCATGCTTCAATTTGTTCTGCGGCAGCCAGGAAAGTATCAGCTCGACATCGGCGGAAACTTTTTGCAGGTCGCTCGTGAAGCGTTCGACAGGAACCCGAACGAGCGTGGAACTGGCCTCGAATTCCCCCAGCGAGTTGTAGACGACTACCTCGCTTTCCAATATTTTGAGAGATGAAATAACGCTCCTGGCCAGCGCCCGATCATTCTCTCGCTCTGCTTCCCTGTCGCCGGGTCGGCCTGAATCGCTGCGGCCGGTTTTGAGTAAGGCGATCCCAGCTCTCGCCCAACTCACATGCAAACGCGCCTTGGCGAATAGCAGGTCGCGCCGCGATCCTAAGCTGCTGTCACACAATCTTCGGTAAGCGCCTGGTTTTTCAATCGCGCATTTCGAGGCGGCAGACTCCGGTGCTTCAACGTGATTCAAATCAGCTGCAGCCGATTCATACAAATAGACGGCCGTTGCAATATCGGTCTTTAGATCGCCTTCCGGCAGACTGCTAACAGTTCCCTGGACGCTGGCAGACAATTTTCTTACACGAGCTTTGTATCCGGCAAAGTCTCGGTTGGCGATGACGGCGTTAATCTGTTCCAGCTGGACGATGACGTTTTCGGCTTTCGTGAGTTGTTTCGCACTCAGGCTGGATGGATCAGTTTGAGCAGGCGCGGCCACCTGCAAAAGGAATAAGAGAACTGGAAGGGCAAGTAGTGATCGTGTCATTTACAAATACGTCTCTGATCCCGGAAGGCGCAGTAACTCATCGCCTGCGAGACGCAGAACTTCTAACTTTCCGCCCTGAGTGGCTGGAATCTAATTGAATTGCATGAAATATAAACTAACAATACGAGTGACTTTCCCATTGCTCTTGTGGTTTTGGGCGGCGTCGAATCACTGCATCCGATCGTGCTCGCGAAATCGCGTCGCCTCAGTCGTTTCGGCGCTTGCTCTGGGAGGTATAACAAGACCTATGCCAAGAGCCGATGCGGGGGCGCACCTCCGGCCCGCAAATCAGCTTCGGCGAATTTCACTCGAAATTAGTGGGCGCGAAGCTGGGGAGTCACCGCCGCTGTGGTTTCCTTGTGATTGTTTGAACGTGGTTGCTCAGACTGGGGTGGCGTGCCGACCTATGACTGCGGAGGTTTGACCCCAACACAGCCCGCTAATTTTTCATGGACACGCGGGTGCTCGTCGTAGGACTAAGGCCTGTCCGATGTCTGGAAAGGGAGCACTAGCTGAACTTATTCAAGTCACCCGCCGGGACTAAGAAGGAAGCGTTTCGCCAAGCGGCGGTGTCACAATTTCGAAAGGATGCTGGGCATGATTCCCCGGGCAAACACCAGGGTCACTTAAAGAGTAAATCGATAAGTGATCGAAGCAGTAACAAGCACCGGCTGGCCGTCAACCTGCGTAGGCTCAAACTTCGCCTGCTTTGCGGCAGCAACAGCCGCATCCTGCAGAAAAGGATGACCGCCCACTGCATGAGCTTCGATAACGTCACCCTTCTCATCAATGGTGACGTAGACGGTGATTGAGCCTTCGGCGCCTGCGTCCTTCGCGTTTTGTGGATAAGCCGGCTCCGGCAAGCTGATAGCTCTGCCATTCACGATGGTGCTGCGAGATGAAGCGCGTGGTTTTGAGAAGATGGGATCGCCGGCGACGAACGTCACCGGTTTTTGCGCGCGAACGTACCCCTCGCCACGAGCCGTAAGTCCTGCGTGGCCGGCGAGCGTCTCCATAAAGGAATTTAGAAGCTCTTTACCGTCTATCTTGAAGCTGGTAATACCGGTCATCTTCGTGTCCCGGTCATTGTATTGAAGGTTCAGAAAGCGAAACTTTCTTTTCGCAAGCAGCGCCGGCAGCCCTAATATTCCCACCGTGCTCGAGATGATGGTCCCGCCTACCGGGCCGATCGCGCTCCTCGACTTTGTGTCCGGATTGGCAGCAACGATAGCGAGGTAGGGTATGGACAAAACCTCCTTCTGTTTCTGGTCGTGAAAAACCAGACGCCGGTTGGCATCATCGAGGCTGAGCGATCCCACCATCTTCCTGCTGAAGCCGGCCACGCCCCCTTCATATCTTGCGTTCACGTTAGTCAGAGGAGCTGCCGCCGGCTGTGGCTGGGCGACTTTATCTTTGGCGGGTTCAGTCTCATTGAGCCGTGGTCGCTGCGCCAGCGAAGTGACCGTCAAAGCTGCGATTGTAAAAAGCGTGATTAGCAGGCTGAAAAACTTTGACATAAAAACCTCTCCCCGTCTTAGGAAACAACTGTACCAGACGCTCAAAATGCAGGCCCGGTTGCCCGTCCGGATGCGTTTACTCCTGACCAGACCGGTATCTTATAGAGAATCCACCAAAGAAAGATCTGGGCTCCCAGAATGAAGAGGCCGGCCAGTATGCTTGTGTACGATGCGCGTCGTCCTACGTGACTCTCGATCCGGTATGACGCGAACACGCCAACCATTCCCATCACAACGGCGCCAGGACAGAAAAGGATTCCCAGGTAGGGAACAAGCGAATAAGTTAAGAAAGCAAGCGCCGTGGTAGAAGCGCCGTTGCGATTATGAGTTTCGAGAATGATTTCCACCGGGCTTGCTTCACTGCGCCTGCGAGGGGCGTAACCGAGAATCGTCTGTAGGGGACCGACAGACTGGAAAGTCTGTCCTACTTTCGCGCTCGCACCAGTTGCTCGGCCGAAGGCGCGTAACGAGTGGTGCGCAATCTGCCGCCAATGAAGGTGTATGCGACGCCGTTCTTCATGTTCCGATAGACCGAAATATCATGATCGTCCTGATGGTCGAAGTCGCGATTCTTCGTCAGGTTCATGGAATCGGGAGTGTCTGACGAGCTCTCATGCTGCAAAATGATCTGTAGCACAGTGCCTTCGATTTCCGGTCGCAGCTTTTTATTGGCAACGAATTTTGCGCTAACGAAACTGACGGTAACCGTCCCTCCAGCGACGATGAAATGCATTGTTCCATCTTCTCGTGGTGCGTCGCTGGAACGTCCCAGGACTCGCTCGACGTCGGCGCGCCGAGATTTCAAAGGCTCAATTCCACTCCAGGATGACGCCAGGGCGCAGTGCAATAGCGACGTTACCGAAGCAATTGCCACAACCAGACTGCTTATGATTTGTCGCGCCAGAAATGGGTTCTGCTTCAAAATCTTCATGCAGCGGATGCTAGCCCAATCAGCTCTAACCTTCAGAGTCCTGAACAGCTGGACCTCCTGGTATGGATTACGCTCCATGCTGAACCGACTATTTAGCGAACGGTCGCACGCGTTCCAATGACTCTTTGAAATCGGAATCATCCGGCGCGGCTTGTAGCGCTTTCTGATAAAGCGCGAACGCCTTGGCATACTGCTTGGTCTTTTCGTACGCGTAACCCAGCTCGCGATACACGTTCAGGTCCTGAGGCGCCTTTGTGTTGGCGCGCTCAAAAGCAGCAATGGCTTTAGGAAAGTTATTCGCACGCGAATGGGCCACACCGAGCAGGTACAGTGTAATGGCTTTCGCATTTGTGCCCGCAACTGGTTCGAGCGCTGCGGCCGCACGCGGATACTGTTTTGCCGAAATCAGCGCCTGTCCGAAAAGTCGCACTGCCTCTTCGTCAGTGCGCACGCGCGTCAAGCCCTCGCCGGCGCGCACTGCGCTCAAATTGTCGGCATCGGCTTTTGGTGTATCACCTTCAGTGCCGGCGCGGCGCAGGTAAGCAGAAGTTAGTGAAGCCCAGGCAGACGCAAGTCGCGGATCGCTTACCGTGGCGCGATTTAAAGCGGCGATTGCCGCGTCAAGATCCCCATGCGTCAGCGCCATTTGCCCCAGAAAATACAACGATGCGGAATCCCTGGGATTCGCCTTGACCGCGGCATTGAATGAGCTTTCGGCGTCTTTTGTTTTTCCGGTTTTGAATTCTGCCAGACCTCGATAATAAAGGAAGGTCGCATCGGGCTTAGCACCGGGCCGCGTGGTCGCGTTAACGAGAAGCGGCAGTGCCTGCTCGAATTTTTCGCTGAGCACATAAGCCTCGGCCAGCGCATCTGCGGTGTGCGAATCTTCCTGATGCGCGGCCCGTTGCAGGTCTAAAGCTTTTTGCAAATCGCCTGACGCATCCGCGTACTGCTTCAAACTCAATTCTGCAAATCCGGCAATCTTCCAGGCCTCGGGGTCAGTCGGATAGCTGGCAGCAATTTGCTTTGCTTCCTTAGCGGCGGCCGCGTATTGCTTCTGCTGTAGCAGCGCGTAGGCATGCGACGTATCTGACGAGACAGGACCGTCACCGACGGGCTTAGCAGGCTTCACATCAACCAGCGGCGCATTCTTGTTCGTAGCCGGTGGCGACTTGGGCGCCGGGCCCAAAAGAGTATCAGGAGGAGTCACACGCCGCGGGCGGGACGACTGCGCGTCAGCCACCAGCGCAGAACCCGCAAAAATACAAGTAAAAAGGATGATCGGTCGAACGTAGTTACGTGTCATCTGGTAATTCTTTCCAGGGAAAGTCTTATTAGTCGAGGCGCGAGCTGCGCTTTGCGAATCTGCGATGCTCCGGGCGAATACTTGGTTCGCCCGGAGCCCATCAGCGTAGTGCTTTGCCGGGCAAAAGAAAAGCGGCCCGGGAGAGCTTCCCCGGCCGCTCGTAGGACAGACATTCCTGTCTGTCATTTCAAGTAGGCAAGCCAGACAGGCAGGAATGCCTGTCCTACTTAGAAACTCAATTTAAAGCCGAACTGAAACTGCCGCGGGTCGAATGAAGCCGTGGGACGGCTGTAGTAGCGCCCATTGCTTGCACGCTGTTTGAAAGCGTTAACGTCGTCGATAAAGGACGACGCGGACCCTTCGTTGAAACGATTGAAGAGGTTGAAGCCCTCGGCAATAACATCCAACCGTACGCGGTCTCCGAATCGCACGGCGCGAGTCACCCTCATGTCCAGTGATGCGAAGCGATGCGTCAGGCCGGAATTACGGCCGAGATCTCCTGACGTGAAAACCCCATTCGTGATCAGCGGAGCACAGCCAAGGGTTCCCGCAACACAAAGCGTTCCATCAGAGAGTACGCTGGGACGGTCAGTCTGGTTAGATTGATCGTTGTTCGTATCCTGATTGCTCAGAATATTGAATGGCCGCCCGGAAGAGATCTCGAAGATTGGTGACACCGTGAAGTCTGATAAGAAGCGCTGTAATCCGCTTCCGGAATGCCACTCTGCCGGGGAGGCTATCACGGAGCTGAATACAAACCGGTGCCGCTGATCGAATAACGAGTCGGCTCGCTCAGCGCGGAAGTTCCGATTGTCCTGCGGCAGCAGAAGTGTTTGCAGGTCAGATGAATCATCGATCGAATGTGACCAGGTGTAGGAAGCGAGGAACTGGAAGTTATTAGCGAAGCGTCGCTTGAGATCGATATTCATCGCATTGTAGTTGGAATTCCCGTCGGAAACCTGGGCGTTCACTGAACCAAATGGCGAGACGACGCCGGGTGTGCGCAACGTGCCGCTGGCGGCCAGTGCACCGTTCAAGACGGCCGGCGTGACCGCGCCGGCAGTTAGCGCTTGTACCAGGAAGTAGTTAGGCGCGCTCGGGCGAAAGAAGTTGGCGGCCGCCGGAGCGATGACTCCGCCGCGCGTGGTGACGGAGATCAGTCCCGGAATCGGCTGCGCCAAAATGTTGGAGCAGGCGGAAGGGCTCACCGTCAACGCGGCGGTCGTGCTGGTGGGCAGAGTGCCAAAGCAGCGCACGTAGTTTGCAATTTGCAAGTCCGTGCGCGGCGCATTTATGTCCAGTGGATGCGGCAGGTGGTGCGCGCCGACAAAAAGATAGCTCGCCGACAAAGCCATGTTCTTAGTTAGTCGCCGCTCAATGGCAAAATTGCCCTGGTTTGCGTAGGCGTATTCGAAGTTCTTACTTACATGCAGCGTGAATGGCAAGACTGGCCCAAATCCGGGGAACGTCTGATCATTGAAACGCTGTCGTCCAAACTGGTATTGCGCGGTCGAAGCAGCGCCCGGTGTGCAATTAACACCGGGGACGGCGCCCGGAAAATTACAAACAACCACGGTTCCCTGAAACACCTGCGTAGCGTTCAGCAGCGCGGTCGGAGTTGGACCACCCACCGGCGTCAAAATGGCCTGCTGCTGCTGGGCGGCGTCAGCAATGTCTGAGTTGAAGGCGATAGCCAGCAGGGGATGGTCATAGAACATGCCAAAGGCCGCGCGGATGACGGTCTTCGCATCGCCTTTCACGTCCCACGCCACGCCAACCCGAGGCGCATAATTGTTTTTATCGCGGGGAAAGCCCTGTTGCACGTTTAGTGCATCCTGCGCAGCAAGAATATCACTCGCTGAAAGGTTGATGCCGGAGAAAGGATCACGCACGCCTACAGGAGCAATCTGCTGGGTCAACTCATAGTCGTACCGAACACCATAATTAAAGGTAAGGTTAGGCCTGATTTTCCAGGAGTCCTGAGCGAACCAGGCCATGGGCTTATTGCTGATTCTACTAACCGGATTGCCGAAACCCTGGATGTAGTTAGTGGGAAGTCCCAGGCCATACTGTTGCACCGGCGTGAAATCGGGAGCGCCGGCAAAAGCGGTATTCAGCGAGGTGGCGGCCAGGCCGCCAAAATTATACAGGCCGGCAAAGTTCAACTCGAAAATGGCCGAAGGTATCCGCACCTGCGCATAGTCGCCGCCGAACTTGAAAGTGTGATTCCCGGCGATGAAATTCAGGTTGTCAGTCCATTCGTACCGGGTTTCGGTGCGCACCACAGGCGAGAACAACTCGCGACCGATGAAAGCAGTGCCGGAAATGTTGAAAGCAACGGCATCGCCATTTTCTGAGGTGAATGTCGCGCGGCGCTCGCCAAAATTAAACCTCAACTCGTTAACCATGTTGCTTGATAGAGTCGAAGCCAAAGTGGCTACGGTGGAAAAATCGCGCAATTTCTGGTGCCCGGTACGTGAGAAATCGTTTTGACCAAGTGATTGGTTTTGCGACTCAACCTGAATTCCGGTGATCAGGCTGGGGTTATAGCCGAAGCGGAAATTGAACTGATGGTTTTTAGTAACCTCGTGATCGATGCGAAACGAGTTGTAGGTGGTTCTGTCAGTCACTGGAAAGATCTTTAGTAAGTCGTTGAGAGGACGAAACGCAATGAACTGGCCCGCAGCGTTCGTTGTTCCGGATGGAACCGGAGCGCCAGACAAAAGAAAGCGCGACCCAATCGTGCCCGGAAGGATGGGGCTAATCGCGGGACATACACTGCCGTCATTGGGACTGCCAAGCGGATTGGTTCCGGATAGAGCTGTCGTGCCTCCGCTGGAAGCAAAGAAGCCGTATGCTCGCGCAAGACAGATGGCTGCCCCGCCAGCCCCAACCAGACCATTAATGTAGGCGGCCTGCGCGGGCGTGATGTTGTTGAAAGTACGCGCCACCGGATTGAGTCCTGGAATGGCAGGTATCGTTGCCGAGGCAGTCAGGCCCTGCGCCACATTGCTGGTGAAGAATCCCGACTCGTCGCGGCGCCGCTGCTCAAAGGCGAAAAAGAAGAAGGTGCGGTCGCGATCGAATGGGCCACCGAGCGTAAAGCCGTATTGAGTTCGCCTGAAAGCCGGCTCGGCGACGGGCGCAAACGGATTACGGGCCTGAAAACTCTTGTCTCTGATAAAACCGAATACGTTCCCGCGAAATTCATTGGAGCCGCTCTTGGTAACGACGTTCACAACACCGCCGGCCGAACGTCCAAACTCCGGCGCAAAAGAATTCGTCACCACCTGAAATTCCTGCACTGCTTCCTGACTAACGGTCGAACGCGAGGCGTTGACTGAGTTATCCGTGTTGTCTGCGCCATCCACTTGAACGAGATTTGAACGGCCGCGCTGGCCGCCAAAGTTCAGGCCCGTAGTTGGGGCTGGTCCAATCGGGCGCCCGTTGTCGCGACCTACGGTCGAAGACGTCAACGCGAAAGAAAGATAGTTGCGCTCGTTGATCGGCAGATTCTCGATGCGCTGTTGCTCAATAGTATTAGTCACAGCGGTGCGGCTGGTCTCGACCAACGGCTGATTTTCCGACGTGATGTTAACCACCTCAGTGAGCTGACCAAGCTCCAGAGCAACATCCAAATCTGCGCGCGACCCCACGGTCAATTTGTATGACGGTATGAGGGCTTTCTTGTAGGTAGGAGCTTCGACTGTGATCTCGTATTCTCCCGGAGGCAGATTGATGAGCTGGTAGTAGCCGTCACCATTCGTAGTCACGTCACGTGTGAAATTAGTCGCGAGGTTGCGGGCCTTCACGGCGGCGTTGACGACGACGGCTCCCTGTGGATCACGCACATATCCCTGCAGGTCAGCTGCGTTCGCCTGCGCCTGGGCCATCGCGGCGCCGGTGCAGATCAGCGTTGCGAGGCAAATAAACAGAAGTCGGGTCGAGACGTTAAGCAATTGCGTAGGGGACGCAAACATAATCTGATTCTCCTTGAAACTCAGGTTAAGGTACTCGGGAGACTGCCAGCGCTAAAAGGAACGAATAATCCACTATCGTCGAAAGATGACCGGTCGCTCGCTTCTGACCGCGAACGGATTCTCCCACAAGACCGTCCGTTAGGTAGTGACTTTTAAGGAGCGCGGTGGGCGCGCATCGTCAGTTACATCGCCTGTGCGTGAACGCCCGTGTCACCAATTGAACGCACATGGCTGTCTTTTACAGCAAAAGGTGCACGCGTGGCAAGGAATTATTGCTTTTGGTAGTGGGTTACCTTACCCCACTACCTTGCTTTGGAATGGGGCGAACCAAAGTTCATGCGCCGTTAGGCGCGTTGCCTTCCAATGCTGCGTTCCGTTTTATAGAGCGCTACTTTGCGCCCACCCCGTGTCGCCAACGCCAGGCCGCGCCGCAGACGATCGCTGGTACCAACGATGCGAATCGCGGCTTCCGCCAGGCCAGGCACAAAAGCCGCACGCCGCATCGCGCCGCACAATCGCAAGCGACTGCCGAAACCTTCACGGTAAAGATCGCGGTACGCCTGGGCCAGGTTTGCAAACTCCCTGGGCGCATTTAGCCGGGGCAGGTAGGAGGTAATAATCTCAGCCGCCAGCTCGCCACTCTCCAGCGCCATCAACATTCCGCTGCCCGTGAACGGATCGATGAATGAAGCTGCGTCACCGATAGAAATCAGGCCATCTGTGGGCGCGAGTTTTCGACGTCCAAAATCTTCGAGCGAAACTGCCAGCCATTCACTACGAGTAACGGCGTGGATCAGCGTGTGCGCCGCCCGCACGTTCTGACAGACAACTTCACGCATCACTCTTGCTGCATCCGCTCCACAGTCGCGCACGTCACGCGCCGTCGCGATGAAGCACAGATTACTGCGCCCGCCCTCGATGCTGCTAAGTCCTCCGTAGCCGCCGCGATAGAAATAGATTTCGCAAGCGCCGGGCGCGAGCTGCGCGCCTTCGAGGTGCGCCTTGAATGCCACCATGGGCGCGCGCCGTTTTTTCCTGGCACTGCTCTGCATTTCAGATTGCAAGCGACGCGCCAGCACGCGCCCTCTTCCGGTGGCGTCAATGGTTATGGGTGCTTCATAGCGAACCTGATCGCCGTTTGCCTTGAAGTGCGCTCCTTTGACTCGTCCATCTTCCGTCACCAAACCAACGGCCTGCGTCTCCTCGAGCACAGTAACCCCGACATCGCGGGCACGCTGCAACAAGCGCTGATCCATTTCCGCGCGACTCATGCCCACGGCAACGTCACCGGCGCCGAACCACAGGCTCGGTACGCTGACGCTGTTTCCGCTGCGCGCGTAAAAAACCGTCTCACTAAGCGCTGCTCCGCGCACTGCACTAATCTGTTCGGAAACGCCAAGCTTATGGAAGTGCGGTAAACACTCCGGGGAAATGAACTCGCCACAGAGTTTGGCCCGAGGAAACTTTTTTTGCTCGGCGAGCAGGACACGCGCGCCGCGCAACGCCAGGTGAATCGCCGCGCTCGAGCCGGCTGGCCCGCCCCCGGCAATGATCACGTCGAAGTTGAACGAACTACTCATGATGACTCGACGGCAAACTGTTTAGAGTAGGGCTACTGCCCGACCCTCTCGACCACCCGGAGATGTCCCGTTGTCAGGCCAGCAGCTCCGGTTGTCCCGGGGGTGTCGCAGACAAAACCAGGCGCGAGGGAAAATGGTTCTCAACGACAACACTTGCAAGTCCCGCCTGATGGCCAAGCTTTTCCAACTCTTCAGGTTTGAAGCTGCGCAAGATCGAAAGCGCGCCGTCTTCGCGTATCAAACGATTGTGGAGAAAAAGACGCCCCACTGTCGTGTAAAAGTAATAAGCGATGGGATGCCGGTGCAAATCGATGACGAAGATTCCGCGGCGGGCTACGCGGCTCATTTCGCGCATCAGTGCCATGACTTGCTCGTCCGGAAAATGGTGCGTGAACAACGAACACATCGTGTAGTCAAACTGTCCATTAGCGAACGGCAATCTGAAGGCATCACTACGTACCGCGGAAATCTCCGGAAACTGCCACGACTCCTCGAGGATGGCGCGGGCAGATCGCGCGTTCAGCTCGAGTCCGACGAGCAGTGCCTGACGACCTTTTTCATGCGACCACTCTGCGGCGACGCGCAGCAGCTCGCCTGATCCGGCGCCAACGTCGAGAACGGAAAAACTCTTCACATCAATACGTTCGATTTCTTTCAACAGCGAGTTTCGCAGCGCTTGCGCATCACCCAGCCATTCGTTCACCCGCTGCAACTCGACAATGCAGCCCTCATATTCTTCGGGGGTGTAGTCGCCTTTGTCGAGATGCTCGAGCTCGTAACTGCGCTGGCGAAATCGTTCGAACATGTGAAAGGTTTCAAGTCTAAAGTTTCAGGTTCCAGGTTAAACCCAAAGTCTCTAAAACCCATCGGGCCTTTGCAGCTTGAAACTTGAAGCCTTCAAACTCTTTCGACTATCAGCGCACTATTCTTTGACCCGAAGCCGATGCAGTTGCACAGAGCCACGTTGACCTCTGCTTCGCGGGATTCGTTCGGCACGTAATCGAGATCGCAATCGGGATCAGGCTCATCGAGATTGATCGTTGGCGGGATTATGCTGGTGTGCATGGCGCACAGGGTCGCGCCCAAACCCGCAGCGCCGCTCGCGCCCTGGGGATGGCCAATCTGGGATTTCGTCGCCGACATCGGAATACGAGCAGCGTTGCAATTCATTGCCAGCTTCAGCGCACTGGTCTCGATGCGATCATTCAGCAGCGTTGAAGTACCGTGGAGGTTTATGTAGTCAATGTTCTTTGGTTCAATGCCGGCATCCTGCATCGCCAGGGTCATCGCGCGCGCCGGCTCGTCGCCGCCTTCTTCCAAACGCACGCGGTGATAAGCGTCGCAGGTCGCGCCATAACCGGTAATCTCCGCGTAGATCTTCGCGCCGCGGCGCTTCGCATGCTCTATCTCTTCGAGCACATAAATCCACGCACCCTCGCCCAACACAATACCCGAACGGTTGAGGGAAAAGGGACGCGAAGCTCGCGCCGGTTCGTGATTCCATTCATCCGTCAGTACCGTCATTAGATTGAATGCGGCCAGAATGCCCGGAGCGATAGGCGAATCAACGCCGCCGGTCATCATGATGTCCTGTCGACCAAGCGCGATGTGCTGCGCCGCATAGGCTATCGCGTCGGTTGAGCTGGTACAGCCGGTCGAGATGATGTGCGAAAGTCCGCGGAGTCCGAAGGCCATTGACAGCTCACTTGAGAGTCCGCCGTGCGTCGATGAGGGAATAGTGTAAACGCTGGCCTTGTGGACGGGACCGACGTACCAGTATTCGTATTGCTGTTCGGTGAATGCTAGTCCGCCACCACCGGTTCCCAGCACCACACCGATGCCGCGGCGCTCTTCGAGCGATCGATCGTTAGGAGAAAGCTTTGCATCCTCGAGTGCTTCACGAGCAGCGGCCAGGGCGAGCGGAACAGTGCGTGGGACATGTTTGCGATCCTTCGGATTGAGCTGTGCCTGCCAATCGAAATTCTGAACTTGCGCCGCAATCTTTACCGGCGATTCCGAGATATCAAAACCTTCGATGCGGCGGACCCCGCTTTCACCTCGCTGCAGGGCGCGCCAGAACGATTCACGCCCGATGCCGATAGGTGTAACGCATCCCATACCGGTGATGACGACGCGGCGGGGTCGCTTGAAACTACTGAACATATAAAACTTGTTCTCCCACTTATGAACCGGAGCTTATTCGAGGAGATGCCACCAGCATAGCATCGCGGCCCGTGCAGCGGCTAACCGGATCAGTCGCACCAGCGTGCGCTAAGATAAAAGGAAAGATCGCCGGAAGTTAAGACGAGTAACTCGGATTCAACGAGGGAGCAATGTTTGCTGGCGCCAGTTCATATTTTAGCTGCTCAGGTTTTGCCCTCTGGCTGATAACAGGTGGACCAGTGGTCTACTCGACTTTCGTTCCACACTCGTTGCAGAATCTGGCTCCCGGCGCCAGTTCGGCCTGACACTTGGAACACTTAGCGGCCTCCTGGCTGGTTCCACAATCGCTGCAGAACTTTGCTCCGGGGTGCAACTGCGCGCCACACTTGACGCACTTGCTTGTTGTCGCTGCGGCACTCGCTGGTGATTCTGCAGTTCGGCCCTTCATCGCGTCCGCCATCGCCCCAGCCATCGCATTGCCGATCGCGAAGCCGGCGCCAAGGCCCGCACCGGTGCTCGCGCCTCCCGAAGGATTCTGCGCCGCATCGCGCATCGCATCTGCCGCCTGAAATTGCGCGTACTTGCCCATATCCCCAATCACGCCCATCGATGTGCGTTTGTCCATCACCGCTTCGACCTCCTGGGGCAGCGAGATGTTCTCGACGACGAACTTCGTCATTTCCAGGCCAAAGGTTTTGAATTCGCCATTTAGCTTCGTTCGCGCCAGACCGCTCAGCTCGTCGTAGTTTGAAGCCAGGTCCAGCGCGGCAATTTTTGTTTCGCCCAGCGCGTCAGAAAAACCGCTTACCAAAGTGCGCTTGAGCTGTCCTTCGATATCTTCGGTGACAAATCGCGCATTCGTGCCGGCAACCTCTTTGATAAACGCGCGCGGATCCTGCACCCGCATCGAGTAGATCCCGAAAGCGCGCAAGCGCACCATGCCAAAATCCGTGTCGCGCATCATCACCGGATTCGGCGTGCCCCATTTAAGATCAGTGAACTGCTTGGTGTTAACGAAATATACTTCTGCTTTGAAAGGCGAGTTGAATCCAAATTTCCATGCACCCAGCTTCGTAAGAATCGGAGTGTTCCCGCCATCGATTGTGTAGAGACCGGGTCCGAAGACATCTGCGATCTGACCTTGAAAGACGAAGACCGCGGCCTGTGATTCGCGCACCGTTAACTGGGCGCCGTTTTTGATCTCCTGGCCCTGGACCGGAAAGCGGTACAGCATGGTGTTGCCGCTGTCGTCGAGCCATTGGATGACTTCAATAAACTGCGAGCGGATAGCATCGAAGATTCCCATTGCGATTTATTCTCCTTTAGCGCTTGCCCTTGTAACAAGAGACTCGCTGAGCGCGAGCTATTATACGGTCAAACGGCGCGCGATGTTCAACGGACAGAGGGTCGTTTCCCAATCGTCACCAGACTCCCGGTCGGTAAAGAGCCGGTGGAAGTTCGCCTACAACTGTTCCTTCAGTTTCCAGCCGCGTGATTGTGTCTCCAGAAGTAGAAAAGCAAAGCGGCCAGGCCCCCGGTAATGTCTATCAAACTGTCATAGATTGAGGCCGTGCGCGAGGGCGTGAAGCTCTGGTGAAACTCGTCGCTAAACGCATACAAGACAACCAGGGAGAGAGCGACTTCGAACCCCCTTCGCCGCAATTCCGCGTGCGCGGAACCATGGAAAGCCCGGGCAGCCAGCAGGCCCAGAATGGCGTACTCAGTCAGGTGGCCTGCTTTGCGAATGAGAAAATGAATGGTGGAAATTTGTCCTTCACTAATATGTGGAAATAGCCATAGCAGCACTGGCCTGACAAGTTGCCCACTGTGTGAAGCTGAAAAAGCATCAGTTGACGCGAAAAAGACAACCGCCATCCACGCTACCAACGGAGCGTACCGCCGGAAGCGATTCCACCGCGAATGCGTTTGAACCGGCATCCGCGAAATGCTGCCATCAGCAGCCATAACCCCCGACAAAAAACTAAAGGGAAGCGAGCTTGCTTCCCTTTGAACTAATCCATACTAACGAGTCCCGATCAAAGTGCGGCGGCGCCGGAAACGACTTCGATAATCTCGTTGGTAATTGCCGCCTGACGTATTCGGTTCATGTTCAGCGTTAAAGAACTGATTAGCTCGCCGGCATTCTTCGAAGCGGAGTCCATCGCTGCCATTCGCGCTCCATGTTCAGACGCAACGGATTCCAACAGCGCGCGAAAGATCTGCGACTCGACCAGGCGAGGCAGTAAGCGGCTGAAAAGCTCGAGTGGTGGCTGCTCGTATATGTAATCAGTCAAATTCTGTGGTGCGTCCGCGTCTTCGGTGGAACTCGGAGCGGCGCGGGAAACAGGCAGAAGTTGCTCAATTACAACTCGTTGGGTAAGCACCGTTTTGAACTCGTTGTAAATGATGAAGACCTTGTCGATTTCCCCGTCCTCGTTGAACTGCTTAATCAGATCGCGCGCTATTTGGACAGCTTCAGCATACTCGACATAGCCCTTGCCGGTGAGTCCAAGATATTCGCCGGAAAGCGTGGCGTGCCGCCGGCGAAAGAAATCGCGTCCCTTCCGGCCCACCGCAAGTATTTCAATTTTTTTCCCGGAGTTCTGGCGAATGAAAACTTCTGCCGCTTTAAGAAGATTGGTATTGAAGGCGCCGCACAGACCTCTGTCCGCGGTGATCAAAACTATGAGATAACGGTCATCGCCGCGCGCATCTAACAGAGGATGATGAAATTCTTCGGGAACGCGGGCCGCCAGATCGTTAAGAGCTTGCGTCATCTTGTTGGCAAACGGTCGAGCGCTCACCACGCGATCCTGAGCTCGTCTCAGCCTTGCCGCGGAGACCATCTTCATCGCTTTAGTGATCTGCTGCGTGTTTTTAACCGACTTGATGCGCCGGCGGATGTCGAGGAGATTTGCCATGACTAGAATCGAATCATTACTGGCACGCGATTACCGTCAGCAACGTAACGAAGACTTTAATCGCGACCGCTATGGAACTCCCTGGCATTCTTTCAGGCACCGGCAACTGCGACGGCTTCCTCGGCCCAGCGCTCTTTGAAATCCCCCAACGCTTGTTGAAGATCCGCTTTGATGGCGTCATCTATTGCTTTCTTTTCGCGAATCATCTGTAAAAGACCTGGATTCGAATTCTCAACAAAGCGCAATAGCTCCGCTTCAAAGCGGCGAACGTTCTCAACCGCTACATCATCCGTATGACCGTTAATTGCGGCCCAAATGATCAGCACCTGTTCTTCAACAGCCATCGGCTGATACTGCGGCTGTTTCAATATCTCCATCAGCCGCCGGCCACGGGCTAATTGTGATTGAGTGGCTTTGTCCAGATCCGATCCGAATTGAGCAAACGCTTGCAGCTCTCGAAACTGCGCGAGGTCGAGGCGCAAACTGCCCGCTACCTGCTTCATTGCTTTGATCTGAGCGGCGCCTCCCACTCGTGATACGCTGTTTCCTACGTTAATCGCTGGACGAATTCCACTATTGAACAGATCGGCTTCGAGGAAGATTTGACCATCAGTAATCGAAATCACGTTGGTGGGAATGTAAGCCGAGATGTCGCCGGCCTGGGTCTCGATCACCGGAAGACTGGTTAGCGAACCTCCGCCTTTGGCATCCGACATTTTGGCCGCCCGCTCGAGCAAACGGGAGTGAAGATAAAATACATCGCCCGGATACGCCTCGCGACCGGGTGGCCGGCGTAACAAAAGTGAAATTTCACGATAGGCAGCAGCCTGTTTGGAAAGGTCGTCATAAATCGTCAAAGCATGGCGGCCGTTATCGCGGTAATATTCGCCCATCGCCGCGCCCGAATACGGGGCTAGAAACTGCATCGCGGCTGGATCGGAAGCCGTCGCCTTCACCACGATCGTATAATCCATCGCGCCTGAGTCTTCCAGAGTCTTAACCACCTGCGCAACCGTGGACGCCTTCTGACCAATGGCCACGTAGATACAGATTACGTCTTTGCCTTTTTGGTTGATAATCGTGTCGACCGCTACAGCTGTCTTTCCAGTTTGACGATCGCCAATAATTAATTCGCGCTGTCCTCTCCCGATTGGTACCATGGAATCAATTGCCTTCAAGCCCGTTTGCAATGGTTCTTTTACCGGTTGACGATCTACTACTCCCGGCGCAATGCGTTCGATCGGTGAGTGACTGTCAGCGATGATTGGGCCACGGTTATCAATAGGATTTCCCAGGGCGTCTACTACTCGACCAATGAGCGCATCGCCTACGGGCACTTCCATGATGCGGCCGGTGCGTTTGACGAGGTCCCCTTCTTTGATCGCTTGAAACTCACCAAACAGAACGGCGCCCACTTTGTCTTCTTCCAAATTCAAAGCCAGGCCGCGGACTTCGTGAGGAAATTCCAAAAGTTCGCCGGCCATAACTTTTTCCAAGCCGTGAATTTCTGCAATACCGTCGCCGACCTTAATAACCGTCCCCACCTCCATCACGGTCACCCCTGTCTCGAAATTCTCGATCTGTTGGCGAATAATATCGCTTATCTCGCTAGCCTTAATTGATTCCATAAACGTTACGCTGAAAGATTCTAGTTTCCTATCAGCCTCTCTTTTGCCTGTTGCAGCTGGTTTCGTACCGAGCCGTCATAAATTGTGGAACCTATGCGCGTCACCAGGCCGCCAATCAATTCCTCATCTGTTTCAAATGAAAGCCGCACTTTCTTTCCCGTCAATGCCGCCAGCTTCTCTCGCAGAGTGTCCTGAGAAATCCCATCCACTGGTCTGGCGGTGGTTACGGTCGCAGCTACTATTCCGGAACGCTCATCCAGCACTTGCGCAAAACGTTGGTTGATTGCGGCCAATTGGCCCAGGCGATGGTTCTGCAACAGGACCTGAATGAAATTCGCTGTGGTCGGGCGAGGTTTTACCCGCTCGATCAGTCTATTCAATATCCGGCGCTTCTCATCAAGCGTAATCGTCGGGCTGTCGACCACCTGCCGCAATTCGTTGCTACTCGCAATCATAGACTCCCAGCTGTTAAGTTCCTCCTGAATTTCGCGCTCTTCGCCGAGCGCTAGCGCCACATCCGCCAGTGCCGACGCATACCGCCGCGCTATGGTCCGCAAACTCACTTCGCCCCGCCTCCCAGCTCTGCCATGCCTGCCTTGATTAGACGAGCGTTGTCTTCAGGGCGAATCTCATTCCGGATCATTTCCCCGGCAATCCCAATAGTCTGCTCCGCCGCATAACGCCGCAGCTCCTGCCTGGCTGCCTTGCCGGCACTTTCGATTTCGCGCTGAGCCTGTTCCGAGAGCTTTCTAACATCAGCCTCCGTGCTTCGTGCGACCCGTTCGCGTTCATCCGCGGCGTCTTTTGCCGCGCGCTCTTTGATGGCCAGTACCTCAACATCAAGTCGCTCGATCTTAGATTCCACGTCTTGCAACTTTTTGATCGCGGCATCTCGCTCTTGCTGAGCGCGCAATAAGTCCTGCCGGATCGCCTCGCGACGGCCTCTAAATGCCTCACTCATCGGCCGGCGCAACAAATAAACTAGTACCCCAAGGAACAGGAACAGGTTCAGGAACTTCCATAGCTCAAGGCCTGGATAGTTCCACCACTTTACGGACTCTTCAAAGGTAATCAGAATAAAGATCATGCCACTCATGTCGACCTAAATCGCCCGGCCCAGGATCCGCGCTCCAATCTTCTGCGCGAACTGACGCGCATTGGTCTCGAGCACCTTACGAGCTTCATCCGCCTGGCGCTCCAGCTCCTTCTTTTGTTCCGCCGTGGACGCCGATAGCTCTTTCCGTATTCTGCTCAGCGCTCCTTCCCGTTCTTCCCGAGCAGCCGAATGCTCGGCCTCAAGTAACTGATAGGCCTCGGCTCGCGCTGAACGCAAACTGTTCTCGTAAGCCGCGAGCTTATCATCGACCCTCTTCAAAATCTCTCCGGCTTCCAAAAACCGACCTTTGCCACGTTTCTCTCGCGCTGCCAGGAGCCTGTTAACCGGCTTAAAGAGTGTCGCATTCAACACGAATACCATCACGACAATCGCTGCCACGTGTATTAGCAGCGTGCCATCCGGTACGAGCTGAATGGAATTCTCACTGAACGCAAAGAAAATCATAGCCCTTGCTCTTCGCCCCCCAAAGGAATCTTCTACATCACATCCAACGCAAAACAGCCAGCTCCTCAAAAGTTCGCGAGCATAACACGCACAAAATAGCCCGTCAACGAGCTCTACTCTCACTTAAGTGCATGCCCGACCACCCCACGCGCCGTCGTCCGGCCTGCCGCTCACTGACCTTACGCCCGTAATCCCCCACCTCGCTATTCGCTGGCCTTATCGAACTGCGTGGTACTCTATACAATTAAGCGCGTGGCACCGTAGTACATATCACATCAGCATCCGGTTAAGCGCCCGCCGCGTCACTCTGTGATTCTTGTCTGCCCATCAGAATCATATATAAGCGATCCAGATCTTTGGCATCATAGTACTCAAGCTCAATTTTCCCGCTTACACCGTTCGCTGTCGAAAGGATCTTAACTTGAGTCCCGTATCGCCGTCTCAATCGATCTTCCGCTGCCTTCAGGTTTGGATCCGACAAACTCGCCGGGGTAGCCTTCTTCGCCTTGGCAGAATGTGGCTTCCTTGTGTGCTGCACTGCGCGTTCGAGTTCTCGGACTGACATCCTTCTCTCAATCACCTTTCGGGCGAGGGTTCTCTGCAAGTTAACGCTTTCCAAACTCAAGAGGGACCGCGCATGGCCCATCGACAGCTTCTCTTCCTCGACGAGCAGTTGAAGGTCTGCCGGAAGTCTTAGCAAGCGCAGATAGTTCGCGACTGACGACCTGTCCTTCCCAACGCGCAGCGCTAGTTCCTCCTGCCGTATGTCCAGTGTTTTCAGAAGGCGCATGTACGCATTCGCCTCTTCTATTGGGTTCAGCTCCTGTCGCTGTATGTTTTCTACAAGGGCCAATTCCAGAATCCGATCGTCTGGGATCTCACGAATAATCGCAGGGATGTATTTAAGACCCGCCCTCTTAGCCGCCAACAACCTGCGTTCGCCGGCCACCAACTCAAATCCGCCAGAACGGGGCCTAACAAGAACGGGTTGAATGACCCCGTTGTTTCGAATCGATTGTGCTAACTCTTCCAATCGCTGCTCACTAAACCGCGTCCGTGGCTGTTCCCGGCTCGGCTGCACCTGCTCGATATCTATTTCCCGAACTTCTTCAGTCGAACTCTGCTCCGGCAGCGCTGACAGCAGCGCGCTCAGCCCTCTGCCCAGTGGTTTTCGCGTCATGATTCAAGACCTCCGTGGCTAATTGCACGTAAGCTTCTGCGCCCCGTGAACGGGCATCGTAGAAGACGATAGGTTTGCCATAGCTCGGCGCCTCCGCCAAGCGGACGTTGCGCGGGATGACGGTTTCGAACACCAACTGTCCATAGAAATCGCGTAGATCAGTCGCCACCGCGGCGGAAAGATTAATCCGTTCATCGTACATAGTTAGCAGCAGCCCCTCCACCGTTAAGCCCGGGTTGAGGGTGTGTCGAATCCGACTCAAAGTGTCGAACAGCTCAGTAACTCCTTCTAAGGCATAGTATTCACATTGGATGGGGACCAGCAGCGAATCGGAGGCCGTCAGCGCATTAATTGTTAGAAGACTAAGCGAAGGCGGACAATCGATGATAACGTAATCGTAGTTGTTCTTTATGGGGCTCAATGCGTCCCGCAAGATGAACTCCCGGTTTTCCACTTCAACGAGTTCCACCTCAGCACCCGCCAAACTTCTATCTGCAGGAAGCAAGCTTAGGAGGTTGAATTCCGTTTTTAGGATTATCTCGCCGACGGGCTCTTCGAGGATTAGGGAGTGATAAATGTTGCGTCGAAAACTACCTCGCGGTATTCCCACTCCCGAAGTTGCGTTTGCCTGGGGGTCTGCGTCGACCAGAAGGACTTGCCGTCCCGTTACAGCCAATGCCGAAGCAAGATTTATGGCCGTAGTGGTCTTACCAACGCCTCCTTTCTGGTTGGCGATGGCAATGGTCTTCCCCATACGTATTGAAATTCCTATTCTCTCGATTTATTGGCGCCTACGCTAACACAACGACGCGTTTTGTCGCTAGACTTTTGAGCTGGAGGAAAGGAAGAGAGCCGGAGAACTTATTTAGAAGGCGACTCTGGGGTGGTATAGCCTCGAAATGTTGCACGTGGAACATCTCAAGAATCGCCGCCCAATCCTAAACCGCGTTTTCTGCGGTTAGCTGTACGAGGAGAGTTGAAAGGGCGGCAGGCGTCAACCCGGGCGTACGCCGGGCTTGACCGAAGCTCTGTGGCTGGGTGCGCTCCAGTCTCTCCGCCATTTCCCGCGAAAGCCCGCTCAAGCCGGAGTAAACAAATCCAGCCGGAATTCTAAGTGAATCGTGGTGATAAATCCTGTCTAACGTCGCCGCCTGACCTCTCAAGTAACCCGCGTACAGTGAATCGGCCAGCGCGGATTCCAAAGCCTTCTCATCAGTACCTATTTTAGCGTCCGCTGAAAACAGCGATCGTATCAGTTCATGCTGGATTCTTGGCCGACGAGCCAAGGCTGCGAGCGTGATGGAATCACCGAGGTCCGCGCCCAGCATTCTACTAACTATTGGGTATCTCGCATCGGTCCGGCGGAGTCTTGTCGTCTCGAGGGCCGTTCGAATTCTCATGATCTCTTCTCGCCTTAAATTGAAACGCTTCCAATCGCTTTCCTCCAATAGACCCAATTCCCGTCCGTAGCCCGCCAATCTCTGGTCGGCATTGTCGTGGCGCAAAGCCAGGCGATACTCAGCCCTGGAGGTGAACATGCGGTACGGCTCGTCGACCCCGCTTCTTATCAAATCATCGATCAATACTCCAATGTAGGCCTCCTTCCGACCCAGCCTAAAACTGCTACGCTTCTGCGCCAGCCGAGCGGCATTTATCCCGGCCACCAAACCCTGGCATCCCGCTTCTTCATAACCAGTCGTCCCATTTATTTGGCCAGCATGGAATAGGCCCTTCACTCTCCTCGTTTCCAGCGACGGTGTCAGTTCGCGAGGATCCACGTAATCGTATTCGATCGCATATCCCGGTCGTATCACGCACGCTTCTCCGAGTCCCGGTATCAGGTTAACCAGTTCTTGCTGCATGCCCGGCGGAAGAGACGTCGAAAAGCCATTCAAATAAACTTCGTGCGTATCTAGCCCTTCCGGCTCAAGGAAGAGCTGGTGGCGATCCTTGTCTGAGAACTTTACGACCTTGTCTTCAATTGATGGACAATACCGTGGGCCCACCCCTTTTATCTTGCCGGAGTACAACGGAGATTCACCTAGGTTTGCGAGAATAGTCCGATGAATCGTCTGATTGGTATAACCCACATAGCAGGAAACCTGCCGCTGGCTTATCTGATCAGTAGAGAACGAGAAGGGCACTGGTCGCTCGTCACCGGGCTGTTCCTCGAAGGCGCTCCAGTCGACGGTGCGGCCGTCAAGACGAGGCGGGGTACCTGTTTTCAAGCGGCCAATTGGAAAGCCAAGTCTTCTGAGCGACTGCGGTAACTCAACGGATGAAGGCTCTCCCGCACGGCCCGCCGCGTAGGATCTCCGCCCGGTATGGATCAACCCATTGAGAAATGTTCCAGTCGCAATCACGACGGCTTTCGCTGCCAATCGACGACCATCTTGCAACTCAACACCGCGCACCTGGTCATCTCTAACCAGTAGGTCAACCACAGTTCCCTGGCGCAAGCTCAGGTTCGCCGTGGCTTCGAGCGTCCGACGCATTTCGATCCGATAAAGAACACGATCCGCCTGAGCTCGCGGTGACTGCACTGCGGGACCTCGCGAACGATTAAGCAGGCGGAACTGGATTCCGGTACGGTCAATTATTCGACCCATGATTCCGCCGAGAGCATCGATCTCTCTTACCAGATGGCCTTTCGCTATCCCGCCGATCGCCGGGTTGCATGACATCTGTCCGATTAGATCCAGATTCAATGTGATCAGTGCAGTCTGCGCCCCCATACGGGCTGCCGCAGATGCGGCTTCGCAGCCGGCGTGTCCGGCGCCTATTACAACCACATCAAAAGTTTCGTCGAAAATCATGATTACTTCCCGATGCAGAAAGTGGAGAAGATTTGCGCCAGGACATCATCCGGAGTAGTTTCTCCGGTGATCTCGCCAAGATGCCGAAGGGCGTCATACAAGCCCACTAACACTAACTCCTCGCTCGCTCGCTGTCTCAATAATTCAGTCGAACTCTGAAGTGCCCGTTGACTGCGTCGCAGTAGGTCCTGATGTCTCGCGTTAGTAATCAGCAGTCCATCTTCGGCACAACTGCGTGTTGCAAAGGGCGATAGTATAGCAGCCTTTAGCAAGTCGAGGCCCTGCCCCGTCTTTGCCGAGATTAAAATAGCGCCCGGCGCTTTCGCTAACAAGTCGACTGCCTGCTTGTCGAAGGACTCCAGGTCGCGTTTGTTCAAAGCGATCACGCGGGAGTATTCCTTTGTCTCTTGAAGAAGACCGAGTTCTTCATCACTTGCTTTGTGCGACCCGTCGATTACTAACACGATGAGGTCTGCATCCGCCGCTGCAGATCTGGTCCGTTCAATTCCAATCCGCTCCACGAAGTCACCACCAGATCGAAGACCCGCTGTATCAGTAAACCAAACTGGTATTCCGTCGATATTCACAGCTTCGGTCAAACTGTCCCGCGTCGTTCCCGGGACGTCTGTTACAATGGCGCGTTCATATGTCAGTAACTTATTGAACAGGCTGGACTTACCGACATTCGGCGCGCCTACCAAAGCGATCCGGAGACCCTCTTTAAGCAACCTGCCGGCGGCAAAGGTTTCTGCGAGTTGCTCGATATCTGACTCGAGTTGCGAAAGTTTCGCCAGGAGAACTTCCGTTGCTGTCGCGGGTAAATCGTCTTCCACAAACTCGATTGAAGATTCCAGAGGAACGATTATCTCGAGAAGTATTTCTTTGAAGGGTTGCAGCCTCTGTGAAACCTCTCCTCGCAGTTGGCGCGAAGCCTGGCGGACCGCGGCGCTGGTCTGCGCATCGATCAGATCGCGTATTGCCTCGGCCTGACTTAAATTAAGGCGTCCGTTTCCCAGGGCCCGCAATGTGAATTCGCCGGGCTCCGCCAACCGGGCGTTGAGTTTCACGATCGCTTCAAGGAGTAGATCGAGCACAACGGGTGAGCCGTGACAGCTGAACTCAACCTGGTCTTCGCCGGTAAATGATTTAGGCGATCGAAAGTAAGTGAGGAGGGCCTGATCAAGAATTTCGCCGCTCCCGGGGTTCAGCAGGTGTCGCAACGTCACTCGTCCCGGTTCCGGGCAAAATTCTTGATCGCCCACTATCCTTCGTGCGATTTCGAGCGAACGCGATCCACTTAGCCGCAGAAGTCCAATAGCTCCCCTACCAGGGGGCGTCGATAACGCCACTATCGTGTCAGTCTTAGGCACAACCAGGTTGGATAGGCATTCGCAGGACGGAGAAGGCGCGTACTCAGTGATCCGGCGAGTGCGGAAACCTACACTTCGGCCGAGGGTTTTCGCGACACTCTTAGCCGGCGAGCGTTGCCTTCACCGATCGATTCTGTTTGCAGGTCTTCTTCGTTCGACAATGAGAGATGAATCACGCGCCGCTCGCTCGCATCCATAGGTCCGAAAACAAATGCTGAAGCTGTCGCCCGAACTCGTTGGGCGGCGTGCAGCGCCATGGCGCGTAGTTCCGCTTCTCGTCCGGCCCTGAACCCTTCAACGTCACAAACAATGCGCTCGTCTTTACCAAGCGTTCGCCCGAGCGCTTGATTCAAGAGGTGCTGAAGGGCATCGAGGAGCTCCCCACCCTCGTTCAGCAGGAATGCCGTGTCCCTGCCGGTAATATTCAAAAAAAAGCCGGTCGCAGTTTTCTCTGCCACTGCGTTTAAATCGAAGCCTACTTGCTCAAATACTGAGTTCAAGAGATCACTCGCTTTGTCACCTGTTTCCGCCATAATTGTTAGTGTCGCTGATTCTACTTCATAAGGCCCGCCCGCTACACACGCGCTGGATTCAGTTTTTTCGTAGGGCTGGGTTTAGCCCGGCTCTGAGCCGGCGGCGGCTCTTCATCATCTTCAGATTTCGTCATGCGGTTAATCACGAACTGCTGCACAAAGCCGACGATGTTCCCAACCAGCCAGTAGACGAGCAAGCCTGCAGGCGCGCTCCATAAGATGTACAGCATGAACAAAGGCATACCAATCGCCATCATTTTGCGCTGCAAGGGATCGGCTGACGGCGCGGGCGTAATCAACTGAAGAACGATCATAGAACCAGCCATGAGAAGCGGCAGAATGTGGATTATGTGGGGCTCAGCAGCCGACAGATCCGGAATCCAGAGGAACGAGGCCTGCCGAAAATCGATCGAGATTGTGATCGCGCTGTAGAGCGCAAAAAGAAAAGGCATCTGAATCAGCAGAGGCAAACAACCCCCGAGCGGATTGGCCTCTTTCATCAAACGCAGTTGCTCGACTTGCAACTCTTTAAGTCTGGGATCGTTCTGCTTCATCCCCTTGATTTTTTCCTGAAGCTCCTTCATTCGCGGCGCATACTTTTGCGCTTTTTTCATCTTGCGCGAAGACTGCCATTTAAGCGGGAAGAAGAGCGAGTAGATCAGAATAGTGAAAAGGATAATCGCGACACCGTAGCTTCCAGTCAATGACTGAAGCTTCTTAATAGACCACAGAATCGGTACGGCCAGCGGCTTTGTAATGACACTCAGTCGACCATAGTTCACTACGCCGTCGAGGTCTATGGGACGGCCCAACTGCTGACTCAGCTGCTTACTTTCACTTTGGAGCAAGTCATGGTCCTTGGGCCCGGCGTACAGCAAAGTTGGCCGACCATTTGCCGGTACCGGAACAAAGGCTGTGATCAGATATCTCTCCTCTTTCTTACCGGCTGCTACCTCGGCTTCGTAAGCGACAGTGCGAAACTCAAGACCCTGCGTCTTTTCAGACGGGATAGCCACCATGGCAAAGTATGTATCGCCGATGCCAGCCCAGTCGACCGCCCCGCCAACGATTTGTAGATCCGCACCTTCGGGCCGCTTATCGGAAAACCAACCCGCGTCGTTCTTATGAATTGCTTGTGCGTACAATCGATGGAGTTGGCCCTCTGTTGCCGCGACTCCTTCCGGAGCCACGGAATAAAACGTGTAATGTGAAATCCCCTGATCGCCGATGTTTGGTCCGACAGCTAACTTGGCGGCAGAAACCGTTTGACCAGAGCGCTTCAGATCAATCGCCACTTCAACCACATATCGATCCGCATAAAAAGTGATCGTCTTTGTCGCATCAAGCGCGGTGGCATCGTCATGCAAAGCAAACTGAATTCGATCGGAACCTGTCGGTATATTGAGAGTTGACGCCCGTTCGCTATCCCCTCCGGTGATCGTAAAATTCTTCTGCGCCAGTACCGCATCCGCTTTCGGGTCGCCGGTAATAACACGGAATGGCCGAATCAATAGCTCTGGTTTCAAGCCTGGTGGCGCGGTCGGAATCAACTCCAGCGGTCTTGGGTCATTATTTGTCGAAGAGGCAGAATGGAGATCCTTTCCGGTAATTCGATTTTTCTTGATTATCCAACTCGTCGCCACGGCACCTTGGCTATCCAGAATCACGTCATATAGCGGAGTCTGTACATGAATGAGACTTTGGGGCACATTGTCTGGCGCCGCTGTTTCGGCCACAGCCTGGGGCCTGGCTGTCGCTGACGGCTGTGCCGTCGGCTGGGTTGAAGCTGTATTTTGTTGCGCTCCGCCGTTTAAGTTAGTTTGCAGCGGCGCTTTCGCTGGAAATAAATAATTCCAGCCGATCAGGATGGCCGCAGAGATTACCAGAGCAAGGATGAAACGTTCTTGTCGCATTTGGTGACTATTATCTAAAAGGCATTAAGATTCCGTCGGCCCCTGCTGACTAAATATAGTTGTCGAGCTGGCCGAATAGATGTTTTCAGCTTACCGGATCATATCCGCCTGGATTAAAAGGGTGACACTTGAACAATCGCCGCACACTCTTGAAGCTTCCACGCAGTGCGCCATATCGCTCGATTGCTTCACAAGCGTATTCCGAGCAGGTGGGAACAAATCGGCAGGACGGAGGCAGCAATGGTGAGATAACTACTTTGTAGGCTCTCAATAGCGATACCAGGACAAATCTCATTAAACCACACCGCGATTAGATTCTTGAGTTATCCGTCTTTGCGATCTGCTGAATTATTTTTTTGAATTCCGAGAACCGGTTCTCGAAGTCAGAAGTTAGCAATGATCGCTTCGCATTTATAACCCAGTCGTATTTCACACTCAGGATTTCGAGTTGGCTCTTGCTCAGACGAAACATTTCGCGCAAGAGACGCTTAGCCCGATTGCGATCTACCGCGCAGCCGACAGCTTTGGAAGATGCTGTTACTCCCAACCTGTGATCCGGTGACCCACGCGCATAAATGAAAGCCGTAAATGAATGGCTATCATACCGCCGGCCCCTGGCATAGACTAACCGGAATTCACCAGAGGCACGCAAGCGCCTTTCTCCAGACACAGTTAACCTTTTAGTAATGCGCCGGCGTCAGCCTCTTGCGCCCTTTGGCGCGGCGCCGTTTCAGCACCAATCGCCCGTTTTTGGACGCCATTCTGGCACGAAAGCCATGTGTCTTTGCACGCCGACGATTGTTTGGTTGGAATGTGCGCTTGGACATAGATGATTACGCTCCTGCTAAACGAAAAGAGTTAGACTATCTGCGCTACGATTTTCTGTCAAGAAACGCCGCCCCCCAAAGAAAGCGGGAACTGCGATGCCGGCATTTCGGTCCTCCTATTTGGAGGCACTCCTTTTGCGCGTTCGTTCAGATTGCGGCACAAGGTTCGTGATGCTGAGGAAACATTTGGGGGGGTGCCAAAGACCCTGCGAGGCCTATTATTCAAGCTTCATTCTCCCCGCGGAAAATAAAACTCCTGCTTTGTGGATTCCCTTGCCAGAAAGATTCCCCGTATGCTAGTCTCCGGCCCGTTTCACCGCACCATGAGCTGTAAATCACTGATAACACAATACTTAAACTAACACTTTAGCAGGGCCTGGTTATCCACAGGCCTGTGAATAATCTTGTGGAAAAGCTCTTGGCATCAGTGACGAACAGCTGGATTAATCGCCTCTTGGTTCGGTCCGGTTCCGCCGACAAATGGGGCTTTAATACTCCGACTCGAGAACCCTCTATTCGTAGCGCCTGAAGAAATCGGAATTGAGATGACTGCTTGCGAACGTGAATTGTGGTCGGATTGCCAACGTGCCTTCGAAAACAGGTTGGATGGGCAAACATTTGCGACCTGGTTTCGACCGTTACGTTTCGAGAAGGTGGATCATTCCCAGCATCTCGTTTACTTGCGGGCGCCAAATCACATAGTGCGAGATTGGGTTGTCTCGAAATACATTCACGTTATTGAGCAGTCTTTCGAGGAGATGAAGATCGGCGGCTACCAGATTAAATGGTCGATCAGCGATCAGCCAACTTTGATGTTTGAGCCGACAGACAATGGAGTACACGATGCTCGTGTTCCGAGCAGCCAGGTGCTTTCCAGGGATGCCAAGGTCACGCTTTCGTCTCTTTTAGACAGATCTCAAGCGAAGGATCTAAGACAGACTGCCACGGATCCTCCGATGGACGTGATCGATTCAAGTCTTAATCCCAAGTACACCTTTCAAACGTTTGTGGTCGGCTCATGCAATCAGTTTGCGCACGCCGCATCGCTGGCGGTCGTAGAAGCTCCAGGTAAGACCTATAACCCTCTATATATTTATGGGGGGGTCGGACTGGGCAAGACTCATTTAATGCAGGCGGCTGGCCATGCCATCAAGCAGCGCAATAGTAGGTTGCGCGTTTTGTATATTTCGGCCGAGCGTTTCATGAATGAACTTATTAACGCCATCAGATATGACAAGACGCAGTTGTTTCGCGAGAAATACCGCTCTATGGATGTGCTCCTTATCGATGACATTCAATTCATGGCCGGCAAAGAGCGAACTCAAGAGGAGTTCTTTCACACGTTCAATGCGCTTTATGACGGTCAGAAACAAATCGTAATAACATCAGATTGTCCGCCTCGCGAGATCCCGACGCTGGAGGAGAGACTTCACTCGCGTTTTGAGTGGGGCCTCATTGCCGATATGGAACCTCCCGATCTTGAAACCAAGGTCGCAATTCTCAAGCGGAAAGCAGACCTGGACGGTTTTGTCCTGCCTGACGATGTAGCGCTTTTCATCGCCACCAAGGTCAAACACAACATACGGGAGCTGGAAGGTTCTTTGATTCGATTACTTGCCATATCTTCGCTACGCGGTTTGCCGATCTCGACGTTAATGGCCCAGGATGCGGTGCGCAATATCGCTGAAGAAGACGAGGCCGAATCGATTACGATTTTAAAGATTCAGCAAGCTGTCGCCGCTCATTATCATCTAACTGTTGACCAACTCACCGCCAAATCAAATGCCAGGCAAGTATCAGCGCCGCGCCAGGTAGCAATGTATTTGTGCAAGCGCTTAACGAAGAGTAGCTTCCCGGAGATAGGTCGTCAGTTCGGAGGCAAACATCACACGACCGTTATGCACTCAGTTGATAAGGTTCAGCGTCTGGTTGCTAGTGACTCTGAATTCCATAGAACCGTTACCAAGCTGATCGATAATCTTTCCAATTGATTTATTGCATGAGATTAATCTGCGAAGTCGGAGATGTTTGACTGTTTTTTGATTTCCACTATTCCGCAGTTCCTTTGATCACAGGGCAACGCTCCGCTGTTGAAAACTCGTAACTGCTTGCTTTTCCACAACCAGTTGACAAGATGGTTCAGGAGATCGAAAGGCCTGTTGTTAAAAAGAACTGATGTGCTTGCAAACAGTTCGGCAGCTTTTGCACATTTCCACGGAGACTATTACTACTACTAGAGATATAGAATCTGTATTATCTTAGGAGCACCAGTAAAGGAGATCATCTATCATGTCGGCAATGGCTTCTCCAAAAGAGAGCGGTGGAAACATGCAATTCGCAATCAACAAGACCGCGTTACAAAAGGAGCTTGGTTTTGTACAAGGGGTCGTCGAAAGAAAAAACACCATCCCCGTCCTGTCGAACATACTTATAGAGTCGGTGGCGGATAATACGATTCGGATCACCGGAACTGACCTGGATGTGACAATACGGTGTGAAACCGAAGCCGAAGAAATCAAGTCGGGCGGATCGATATGTTTGCAGGCGCGTAAGCTCTTCGACATCGCCCGGTTGTTGCCAGATTCCCTGGTTAGTTTTCGTAAGGAAGAGAATGATTGGGTTACGGTTGAATGCGATCGTTCTAAATTCAAAATGCCGGGAGTGTCGAAAGAAACTTTCCCTGAGGTGCCGAGCTTCAAATCAACTCCGCTCAAGCTAAAAGCCAACTTCTTCAAGTCGTTGATAGATAAGACAATCTTCGCGATCACGCAGGAAGAATCCAGATACACCCTTTCCGGCGCCAAGTTCATCCTTGATAAGTCCGGAGCCAAAATGATTACCACGGATGGTCACCGGTTGGCTTACGTGGCTTGCACCGAAATCGGCGCGGAATCCGTCGAAGAGATGGACGTTCTAATACCGCGAAAGACGTTGGCTGAGTTGACGAAACTGACCGGCGACTTTGAAGGGGAGATCAGCCTGGGAGCTGACGAGAATCATATTTATTTCCAGGTTGGATCTCGTCTGTTAATCTCCAGAATGCTCTTTGGCCAGTTTCCTAATTACGAAATGGTGATGCCGAAAGGCAATGATCGCTCGGCCGTTTTCGATAATCTGGGTCTTAGTCAGGCCGTCAGGCGAGTTGCGCTAATGGCCGACGACCGCTCGCATGCAATCCGATTTCACCTGGAGCCAAACCAACTGGTCATCAGCTCGCAAAACGCCGAGGAAGGCGAGGCTCGCGAAAGCGTAGTGACTGAATATCAAGGCGACGAGGTAGAGATTGGCTTTAACGCACAATATCTGCAGGACTTCCTGAATGTGATTGGGCCGGGCCAGGTGGCCTTCGAGTTCAAAGATGCCAACTCACAAGCACAACTTCGCCCAGTGTCTGATGATAAATGCGATTACAAGTACATAGTGATGCCCATGCGACTATGAATTCAGCAGGGAACACATTGCGAATACATGAAGAAGCGCCGACGGTTCGGCGCCCCTTTGCTATGCGCGCTCAACGGCGGAAATGAGGGCCGTGTGTTAAAATCGAAAGCATGATCCTCAGGTCTGTTGAGGCAGAAAATTTTCGCAATTTATCCGGGAAGAATTTTTGGGGGGAAGGCCTGAATATTCTTTATGGTAACAACGGACAGGGAAAAACCAACTGGCTCGAAGCGATATATATACTGGCGCACACCAAATCTTTTCGTACTCCTCGACTTCAGGAAACCATCAAGTTTGGCGCAACTGCTACTTACATTCGCGGCGAGGTAGCTCAAAACGAGAACCTCTCGCGGGACCTGCAAATCAGTATTCAGGGCAAGAACAAGCTCATCTCCGTTAACGGCAAGCGCGAGCCTATATCCCGCTATGCCGGCCAGTTGCATACCGTAGCTTTCACTACCGACGAGCTGGATATTGTTCGTGGGATACCAGACGCCCGCAGAAAATTCCTGGATCGCGGAGTAATTTCGCTCCATCCGGCTTACGCCCAGACGCTGGCTGACTACAACCGCGTCATCAGACAGAAGAACCGGCTGTTGCAAGACGCCCTAGACGGCAAACTCAGGGCTGATGAGGCGCTGGAATCGCTAAAACCGTGGAATGATCAACTGGCTGAATTGAGTTTTCAGATCCATAGTTCGCGTTCAGATTATATCAACAAACTGAACGAAGCTTTAGACCATACTTTGTTTCAGGACAACGTCTCAATTCGGTATCGTTCCTCGCTCGAGGGGAAAGGCAACCTGGACGACTACCAATCGCTGATTGCAGAGCGTCTCCAGTTTCGTCTGCCGGCAGAAATGGCTTCCGGGACTTCGCTGATTGGCCCCCATCGTGACGACCTGGAGATATTGTTTGACGGGCGGGATTTGCGCGCTTTTGGCAGTGCCGGCCAACAGCGTAGCGCATTGATAACACTTGACTTAGGGGCAATTTCAGTATATTATTCATGGCATAAAGATTATCCGATTTTTCTCATTGACGATGTGGACGCAGAGTTGGATGAGAGGCGGATAAACTACTTGCTGGAATACCTTGACGGACGCACCCAAACCTTCGTCACGACTTCGAAGGAAAGTCACCTTCAGCAGTTCTTGCCGCGAGCAAACGCGTACCTGATTGAGGACGGACGTGTGAAAAGTGAACGGCTGAAAAACAGAGTGGCGGTTCCATCTGTTGTAGCCTGAGAAGCATCTAAAATGATCAAGAAGCGGAGAACAAAGAACCCGGATCAGATTTCGTAAACATTAGAAGTTAGGTTTTGAAGAGGAGAGTAGTTTTGGCAACAGTACCGACTGGATTAAAGAGAAGGAGCGACGCATACGATTCGTCTTCGATTGCCGTGCTCGAGGGACGTGAAGCAGTGCGCAAACGTCCCGCAATGTACATCGGTTCGACTGGAGAGTTAGGGCTGCATCACCTGGTTTATGAGGTCGTCGATAATTCGATCGACGAAGCGCTGGTAGGTTACTGCGACACGATCGAAGTAATGATCCATATCGATAACTCAATCACCGTGATAGATAACGGGCGTGGCATCCCGGTCGACGAGATGAAGAAGGAAAAGAAGTCTGCCGCAGAAGTGGTGATGACAAAACTGCACGCCGGCGGCAAGTTCGACTCCAACGCGTACAAAGTCTCAGGCGGACTACACGGAGTAGGAGTGTCGTGCGTTAATTTTCTTTCCGAGAAGCTGCACCTCGAAATCTGGCGCGACGGCAAGACTTACGAACAGGAGTATGAACGTGGCATCCCGGTTACGAAGCTTGACGGAAATAAACCCACCGGCAAGACGCGCAAACGGGGAACGAAGATAACCTTCAAGCCCGATACTGAGATATTCGATCACACGGAATTCAGCTTCGACAAGTTGTCCGAGCGCTTACGTGAAAAGGCTTTTCTAAACAAAGGCATTCGTATCACGATTCGCGACGAGCGCGAGGAACCGGAAAAGTCGCACGAGTTCTATTACCGCGGCGGGATAGCCGAGTTCGTTAAGCACCTCAACAAGAACAAGAGCGCGCTGCACGACAAACCGATCTATTTCGAAAGAGAAAGCGACGTCCTGGCGATTGAGGTTGCCATTCAGTACAACGATGGCTATGACGAAAAGGTCTATTCGTTCGCGAATAACATCAATACCGTGGATGGTGGCTCGCACCTCTCCGGTTTTCGTTCCGCCTTCACCCGCACGATCAATGCCTACGCGCAGTCGTCAGGCCTGGCAAAGAACTTTAAAGGCTCTCTGACAGGCGACGACGTCCGCGAAGGTCTCGTAGCAGTTATCTCGGTGAAGCTGCCGCAGCCCCAGTTTGAGGGCCAGACAAAAGGCAAGCTCAATTCCGATGTGAAAGGCGCTGTCGAGTCTTTCCTGAACGATAAGCTAACGGAGTATCTGGAACAGAACCCTACTGTCGCTCGGAAGATCGTCGGTAAATCGCTCGATGCCGCGCGAGCCCGTGAAGCCGCGCGCAAGGCCCGCGAGATTGTCCGTAAAGGGGCATTCGGATCGACTATGCTTCCGGGAAAGCTGGCCGATTGCCAGGAAACTGATCCCGCTCTTTCGGAAATCTACATCGTCGAGGGTGATTCCGCGGGCGGCTCGGCCAAACAGGGTCGCGACCGGAAGAACCAGGCAATTCTTCCGCTCAAGGGAAAGATATTGAATGTAGAGAAAGCCCGGTTCGACAAGATGCTGGGCCACAGCGAGATCAAGGCGCTGATCATGGCGCTGGGCACGGGTATCGGGAAAGAAGATTTCGACCTCAGCAAGCTGCGCTATCACAAGATTATTTTGATGACTGATGCCGACGTCGATGGGTCGCATATTCGCACCCTGTTGCTGACGTTTTTCTACCGCCAGATGGCTGCGCTGGTAGAAAACGGCTACGTGTATATCGCCCAGCCACCGCTCTTCAAAGTCAAAAGAGGAAAAAAAGAAGAGTACATAAAAGACGACACTGCAATGATCAAATACCTCATGCGCCAAGCCACCAGCGACATGAAGGTCCAGTCGGCAGGAGACAAGACCGTGACCGAGGGGAAAGATCTGGCGAAGTCACTCGAGAAGATGGTTGACTTCAAACGTTATGGCGAGAAGACCGCGCGCCGTCTGGGCGGTGATCTTAATTTGCTCGAGGCTTTGCTAAAAGCGTTCGGGGGCAAGCGCGGCTTGCTGCGCAAAGAAGGAGCTACGCTGCGAGGAATTTTTCAGGACGGAGACCTGATGGGTGAGGTCGAAGCAGTGCTGGCCAAGGACGGCTTCAAGACCGACCTTACGACGGACGAGGAGCACGGTTTGTGGGAAATTCAAACTGTCACAAATACCGGCGTTCACGTCATCATTGATTGGGATTTTGCCAGTCACGTCGAGTTCCAAAAAGCCGTAGAGCTTTTTATCGGGCTTGAAGATGAGCTCGCAGCCCCGTTTGTCGTCGGTGAAAACGGAACCAGCGAGCAAATTCCCACCCGCGAGGCTTTGCTGGAGCGCGTGCTGGCAGCGGCAAAGAAGGATTTGTCAATTCAGCGATACAAGGGTCTGGGCGAGATGAATCCGGAGCAGCTCTGGGAAACCACTATGAACCCGGACAAGAGAACGCTGTTGCGAGTCGGAGTAGATGACGCCGTGGAAACGGATCTGATGTTCACTGTGTTGATGGGTGATGCCGTGGAGCCGCGGCGCAAGTTCATCGAGGATAACGCCCTCGACGTCAGAAACCTTGATGTCTGATAGCCATCGGAGGGCAGAGGGCAGAGGGCAGAGGGCAGAGGGCAGAGGTTCAGAGGTTCAGAGGTTCTTCTTCCGAGAATCGCTCGGCACGAAAACGCAAAAGCTTAAGTTGCGCGCCGGTCGGTATTCCTGCCTTGCGCACCGCAATCTCCAATTGTTTCCTTGCGGAGTCGATCCCTTCCAGGTTGGGGAGAAGCAATCCCCGGCGAGTACTGCCTTCTTCCTCCACAATCACACCGTAGGTCCGCGGATCGAGGTCTTCCATCCTGGCGACCTCTGGTTCGGACAGCACATCCACTGAATACTTCAAGCCTGCCAGCTCAGTCTTAGTCACTGGTGGAAAGCGCGGGTCGCGCGTTGCTGCATTAATTGCGTTGGTGATCAGTTCTTCGGCCAGCATATTTCTTGCCGGCTCAATCGTACCGATGCATCCTCGTAAGTCTCCCTCAAGAGTCTTGATCGAGATGAAACAGGCTAACCGCTGTTGCAGAAATCCGGAAAGCTCCTTCGGGGCTTCAATAATTCTTTCTTCTTTAACGAATGTTTCCACTGCCTGGCGTGCAAGCGAAGGGAGCTCCATGCCAGCCATAGTAATGTCGATTTCAGTTTCAGACTGGCCTCTGCCTGGCTGGCAATCCCGGCCCGCGGCCGGCAGTGATAGAACCAGTTGAGCCACTACGTACCCCACGCCGAACGGGGCCTCGTAGTGCAATACTTCGGGAGCAGATTGCAGACCTTCAGTGACGCCGAACGCAACCAGCATCGATCGGTAACCACACTCGCCCGCCTGGTTGCGCAAATTTTGATCGATGTTTATGACACGCTCCGGCGCGCCGTCACGCAGCGCGGCCACAACCTCTTCGTCAAAGAGATGCGCGTCCGGGCTGTAGCCGGCAGGCGCTTCCAGCTTGAGGCGGTGGCTCAGGTCACCGCTGGCGATGAACGCTACGCGCCGGCCGACTGAGTCCGCGGCTTTCCTGATGCTGTTGCCAAAGCGCAAATGATCTTCGTTCGAGAGGAAGTTATACCCAAGCGCCACGACGCGACCGCACCAACCATTGCATTGCAGGAAGTAGAGTGGAACTGCGGTGCCGTGATCGAGATTGTAGCCTTCAATACGCAGTACTTCGTAGCTCTGCTTTGCGGCGACGCGTGCTATTGCGTCGAGTAGCTCTTCGTCGAGCTCGGCGTTGACTGTAGCGTTTGCGCAGCGAAAGTTGGCAAAGTCTCCGTAGAGTTGCGGGCCCTGATAGGCTACGAAAGCGTAAGGCTCGAGCGGCGCATGTGGCGATATCAGGACGAGGGTTTCCGCGCCACTGGCGATGATGCGCTCGGTCATTCTCGCCATGGCCTCGATCGATCCGCGGACTTCCGCGATAGCTTCGCCCCCCACTTCGGGTACCATTATCGGCGGATGTGGAGCAATCCCCGCAAACACAATCGCGCTTGCATTACTCATGAAACCAACGCGCCTCGAATCAGTAAACTGGCTCAGTAAATTAGGGGGACCAACAAATTATCGGGAACGCCGTTATCTTATCACCGCATTGGGAGCACATTGAAGCTGGATTGCTAACCCTTAGTAAGGCTTCTATCATACGTTCTGATTCATCGAGGCTGGTTCGATGATGAGCTGGAATTCACAATGCAAGAGTTCGAAGTAATGATTGTGGGAGCCGGGCCCGCTGGCTCATTTGCAGCGGAGCGTTTGGCGCGCGGTCGTGTGCGCGTGGCGTTGTTTGACGGACGCCCTGAAGGCCAGCCCAAAGCCTGCGGCGGGGGCGTCACTTCGAAGGCCCTGAAGGCCTGGCCGCATCTGCTCGAAGCGGTTGGCCGCACCGTGACTGAACTGGAAATGTACTCGCCTGCCGGCAAGCGCCTGCCTTTGAAACTTGACGAGCCGTTCGCGATCTATTCGCGGAACACCTTCGACATCTTTCTGCGCGAACGTGCGCGCGAAGCCGGCGCGCATGTTATCGCCGAGAAGGTCTCTTTTCGTAATGTCACCGAAACTGGCTCGGGCTGGCTCATCTGCAGCGCAGACGGAGCGCAGTGGACTGGCGCCTGGCTAGCCGCGGCGGATGGCGCAAACAGTCCCATCGCGAAGAACCTTGCCGGACCCCTGCCGCCCGCCGAGATGGAAGTTGCCTTCGGCTATCGCGCGCCATTGCCGAAAAACAGTAGTGCGCCGACGGTGGTGGCTTTTCTTCCCGGATGGGTGGGTTACGCCTGGGCCTTTCCGCGCCTCGATCATGTGTCCTTCGGCATTGCTACTTCGCAGGACTCTTTCGATCACGAATCACTCGATCGACTCTTGTGGGATTTCATGATCGCTTACTATCGCGAGCGCGAGAAAAAAGAAATAGGTCTGAAGGATGGTCGCAAGACCACCAGACTCTGGACCACAACCATCACCGGCGAAGCCGTAGAACACGCGGCCGGTAGGGAAACCGCGAACAAAAATAAAGCTGTTAACGAAGTGGAGATCGACGCCCGCATCAGGAGCGAACTTGAAAAGACCGCCGACCGTTATGCCGCGCGGATTCCCGGTCTGGCCCCGCGGACCTGGAACACGCGCCGCGCCTGTGGCGAGCGGTGGGCGCTGCTCGGCGACGCCGCAGGTTTTGCGGATCCGGTGACGGGCCGGGGATCCCTCGGATTATGAACGGCGGTGGCGCGAGGATTTCGGCCGGGAGCTGCAACGCGCGTCAGAGATGCGCCGGCGCTTTTATGGAAACTTCTGGGGCGCGCCTTTTACGGAAAGAATGATCGAGTTTGCCCGAGGCCACCGCGGCATTCGCAAAGTCCTCGGCGAGCTGGTCGCCGGCGATCAAGGCTACACGAACCTTAAACGCAAACTCGCGCGCCGCGCCTTCTGGCCGTTGTAGGGAAGCGAGGGCTTTCCAGAGAATTATTTTCCTGTCCGTGTGTTCTTGGATTTTGGTTGGAGATCTTGAAGTCGAGATTTCAATTCATTTATGTCTGTTTGAATCTTCTCGGAATTTCTCTTTTCATCTTCCAATTGACACCGAACAACCTGAAGTTCTTTTTGCGAGTACCGAAGCTGAGAGTTCGCGGTATTGAAGAGTCCAGCTATTTGTATCGTGCCGAAGGCCATCGTAATCAAAACAGCAATCACTGCCGCAACGCCAGCAAAAGTGAACTTTTTAAGTCTCGTCGCAGCTAACTCAGCTTGTGTGTGGGCACTCTGTATTGCATCGGGAATTGAGCTGCGAATTGCCCGATGAGGATCGGCCTTCCTCAGATAGCTCTCCACATCTCCAAAGTCCTTTTTCTCATCGGGAAAGGGGAAGTATCGACCTTCGCGTTTGACCATCGATCGTACTGCCGCATGCCGCTTCCATTCGGTTCGACTACTGAGCTTTGTGAATTCCATCCAGATTAAGGGATCTCCGCCTACGAATGTGTAGTCGTTGGTGGTTAAATTATGCAACGGTATGGATAACCTCCCCACAAAGCCTGGATCTACGAGAGGACCTGTTCCTAGCAATATCCCTCTGTAGATGTGCGTTATTTTCAGATTGAATCGCAATGCTATGTACTCGGGAATACAAAAGACAGGTTCTAGTGTAACGAAGGCGATTGAATTCTGACGTAAGATAAATTCTTCCCCATGTTCGATCTCCGCGACGTGCTTTTCTCCTTTCTCGTCCCAATAGACATACTTTCCCAAGAGAGCGACTTCGTAAGACGCTGGCTTTTGTCGCTCTTCGTGGAAAGGGTATATCATCCCAGTGGCAGCCACGTAATCTGAAACGTCCGCTGAATTCAATAGGGCAGGCTCGACATCAGGATATGGATCTAACGCCTGGAACGTTTTAAATTTCTCCTTTGCTTCAGCCTCAGTTTGTGCGTACCGTGGTGGCGGGGGTTCTGCGGGATGGTCTTGTTTAGTAGTCACTGTAGTGGAATCCTTTCAGTGATAAACCGGCTCCAGTCGCATCCGGCTGCCAAAAGAGGTAGGCCAGAAGACGAGCGATAAAAATCATTATCGGTAGACAGCGTAGCAAATTAGACTGACAATACCGTCACGCAGACCGGACACTCTTGAATTCCTGAATTCGAGTCGTCAGTGATGAAGGGCCGAAACCATAGTAGTCAACTTCCACGCCGATCAACTCTTCGACTCGTTCAAGAAATCGCAAAACTCTTGGGGACGGACTCTCTTCTGCTCTGGATGAGAAGTCGACATAGTCAAGATGGTTTAGAACGATTTGAGTAGGTCTATTCACTGCTATGGCTGCGAGAACTATTTCCGAATCAAAACGAGCGACCCGGCGGACAGTTTTCGTTACCGACGTATATTCAACGATGGGGTTCGGGCAACCAGACTCCTCCGTAACGATTTCCCACGTAATCTCATTAGGCAAAGGTCCAGAATTCCCACTCACACGGATCGGGAATGCACGGAGAACCATTACGACTTCGCCAACATCCATCGGACTAAGACCAACTTCGGACACAAAGGCTGCGGCGGTTGTATCTCGACTCGTGACGTATGGGTAGGTTGGCGAGTGCAGCAGAGACAGACCGAAGCCTTGTGTGCCTTCGAGAATGATCCTCTTCCCCGACGATAACTGCGACCTGAGAAACGAAGCGACTGGTGCTATGAATTGGTTTAGTCGAACATCATTCTTAGCTAATTCCGTCGAGGTTCTTCTTTCGATTCGCTTCATGACCGCAGCCCCGGTGCCGCTCTGAGTTGAACCAATGGAAGCGCGTAACGGGCTGTTCAACTCTCTTATCTTGTCGTCGTCAGTTATGACTGTCGCATTCGGGTCAATCAAAAGTCTATCCGCAGGTAGTCCTGTTTTCGATACTTCTTCCAGAAGTAGATCAGGATCTATGTAGGACCCGGGCCCCAACACACATGTAACATCTGGCAAGAATGCGGCTGTGGGCAATTGTCTAAGGACGACAGGGTGTTCGGGCACATCTTCTACGGTGTGGCCGGCGTTTGGGCCGCCAGTGCGCACAGCGACTGAGGCATATCGCTCCCTTGCCAGCCAATGCGCGACCTTTCCTTTACCTTCAGATCCATATTGGCCGCCGATTATGACTGTTACTGGCATATGATTCGTCCTTCCTTCCCAAAACTGTTATTGATTGTCTCTAGAACCTCAGACAGAAAAGCGCCACTCGTTCCAGCATTGCGAATACTTCTGTGGGCCAGTTCCGCCAACTTGGGAATGTTCGCTTCTACTGGATGGGCTGCGGCATGGGTGAATTCTTCACTTGTTCCTTCGTCCAGGTATCTTTCTCTCCGAATGCTTTCAGGCGCGTCGATATGTATGTGAAGAAAATCCGACCCAAAATTCTCGCTCAAAAAGGAATGGTCTTCCGGGTGACGTAGTCCATCGATCACCAAGTCACCATCATCCGGCATTCGCTTGATTAACTCAGAGCCTAGCCACCGCTGACCGTGCCCTTCATACACCTCCTCGCCGAGTTGCTGAAGCGCCTCTCGCGTCACAGGGATTCCCCGCTCTTGTAAGACCTTTTGTAGTACCTGGCTATAGCGTCCGTATGTAAACCCGAGAGACTTCAAATATTTTCCAGCAGTGGTTTTTCCTGAGGAGATAGGACCGCTCAGGCCGACGACCTTCCGATTGCCCCTTGAACTCCGCTCTCGCTTGATATCGGGGATGATGAGGTATTCTTCCTCCTCGTTTCCCAAGGCTTCGAAGTTGCCGCTCATGAAAAAGAGACCAACCGCAGCGGACGTGATGGCGTCCAGCTCATCATGACTCACTTCTTGATTCTCAAAATCTCCGGAAATACCAAACTCTGCTAGACCCGCTTTAAGCAAAGCTAGATCAGCTCTCTTGCGAGGAATGTTCATGATGTCCTGAGCAGCTCCGGGGTAGCTTTCTATCACGGCCACTCCGATACTTCTGAAATACTTTGCGAGCCGGATTCCTCTTGCAGTAAGCGCTTGCATACTTCTGATCAGCGAGGGATAAACATTCACCCCGCGCTTCTTGAGAATGCGCTCGCACTCCCGCGTGATTCCAAATTCAGCACGACCCGGATCGCTGTCATCCACGGTAGTTCGTCCGCGTGGAAGCGAAAGAGGCGAATCAATTGAGACCAGTGTTGGTTTGGCCTGCATTGTAGCTTCAATCAGGTCTTTATCGGAACCGATTCTAAAGGTTGTAGCCTTTCCATTTTCCAAAACACACCAGCCTGAAGGCCTCGATTCCGAACCTGTCAAATCGATTCCGACAATGTGGTGGCGAGGGACCTGTAGATCCTCGATTGTTATCAAAGGTCCACAAGGCCCCTTGTACTCTCGTTTGAAGAGGCTGGGACGATTGAGTAACGCATCCGTTGTGATCTGTGTGTATCCGCCTGAAAAGCGATGTCGGTTGTCAATTTGTTTCGGAAACTGATCGAGTTCCAGCAGACGCGCGACGACGGTATCAAGAACAAACTTCATACCTTCGATGTCGGCGTAGTTGTATGAGATTAGCAACTTGAGGGATTCCAAATCTCCTCTTCGGTACTTGTGCCATAGTAACGGTGCTGCCTCTCCTCGCATTTCGGCCAAAACGCCGGGCCTCTGTAAGCCCACGGTCACTTCTACATCCTTTTGACCACCAACGAGCCCGACTCTTCTCGCGAGGAAGCGGAGGTCTACATGCGCTGCTGGCAACTGCAGATCAGAGAACTCGTAATGAAGAAAGGGAACGTCGAACAGAGAACCATTGAAAGTGACGATCGCCTTGGCCTGCGAAAGAACTTTTCTCAGTGGGCCGGGGTCATCACCCTTAATGTAGACGTTGTACTCGCCCCCCATACTCCAGCCAACCAAGGTAATTGTGTCGTAATATCGGCTGAGACCAGTAGTCTCGATATCAAGAAACAAGGTCTTCGAAGGGAAGCTGAGAGCGATTCTGTAATGTTCTTGCTTAGGAAGACCGTGCGCAAAGTAATCTGCATCCTCTTCATCGAAGGCTCTCTTCGATTCCCAAATCTGCAGAACCTCAGGGTCTTCGGTGGGGAGGGAAAACATGGAGAGCTGAACAGTGCGCCGTGACTCAAAGTCTTCCCACGAAGAGACGCCAGAGCGCCAAAGATCTCGCTCCGTTTTCGCCCCAATCCCTTTGAAGTGTCTGAAGGTGAAGGTCAGCATAAAATTACTAGCTCGCTCGTGCGTTCCGAATCACGCGAACTTCTTTTTTATGCATCGGGTCTTGGGCCTTGTATCCAATCACGTCTTCTGTGCGGAATCCAATGCATAACGGCTCCCGTTTCTCTCGAAGCGCCAACTCATATTCCTCGTGGGAACAAATCAGAACGGCTCCTCTCCTTTTTTCCACAAACCTCCGGACAATACGTTTTCCGCCAAAAGCCCTGAGTTTGATTGTGTCCCCACGGACTAAGCCCATCAGAGTTACCTCCATGAGATGAGAGTCTATCGATACCACACCGTAGATGAAAAAATACTCTAAAAAACTCCACAACAATCCGTATTCAGTATCGAGAGGTATAGTAGGTATTGACTAGCAGGTATAAAAGGTATAGGTATGTGCAATCCGATTGATCGTCCAAAGTAGCGATGAAAAGAACACCCGCTTACCTCCCTTTCAAAACCTTTCTTAGTGCTCTAGATCGGCTGGCCCAGGGGATACCGCATGAAGTTGGTAAAGAGTGTTTTCCGACGTACTCCGGCGTGATGCAAGGTCAGATCATCGGAGCCCTGCGCTTCTTCGAGTTGATTGATGATAGCGGAATACCGAGAGGACGCGTGCTTGAGCAGTTGGCGATACAGAAGACCGCGGCCAGCCGAAGAGCTAACCTGTTGCCACTTCTGAAATCTGCATACTCAGACATAATCAAATTGGGCGTCACCAGGTTAACTCCGTCCAAACTTGATGCGGCCTTCGACGGTTACGGGATTTCCGGTGATACAAAAAGAAGAGCGAAAACGTTTTTTATTCAGGCGGCTCAATTCAGCGGCCTCGAATTATCGCCACTGTTAAAGCGTAGAAGCCGTCCATCGTTTGGCAGAAAAAAGAAGCAATCAAATCCTATTGCTCGCGCTGATAACGAGCGGTCAAAGATGGAATCTGACAGCCTCAACAGGAATGGCGAAGAGTCCGTTACGATTGAATTGAGTGGCGGCGTAACTTTGACTGTTAAACTGGTCGGTAGATTAGTTGGACTCGAGAAGCAAGATCGCGAATTTGCCTTCGGCATTATTGATTCCGTGAATGCGCGAGCAGACACGAGTTAGATTCCGCGAGGCTCTCGTCTCGGCATCATGAAGAATCAGTACTTCGGTGACATTAACGACTTCCTGAAGTATGGCCTGCTTCGTTGCTTCGCAAATGTTGGTTTGCGCGTTGGCGTTTGCTGGATGATGACAGGAGATGACAGACGTTCGGACGGGCGTAAGATTGAATATTTATCGACTCCCGAACGCTGGAGGCCTCATGATCCCACCTTGTTCGACTGCTTGGCGGGCGCAATAAGAACGGAGGCTCGGAACGTCCGCTATCTAGAAAGATCTGGAATCCTTACGAATGCGTCGTTCTGCAGTGCGCGCGTACCTGACCGCGAACCATCGCGAAAGCTGTGGCTAACTAAAGCGTTAGGCAAACTAAGAGGGGTGGATTTACTGTTCTTCGATCCAGATAATGGAATAGAAGTTCAATCAATGCCTAGCGGTAAAACTGGCTCTTGCAAGTATCTTTACTGGGATGAGATTCAGAGGGCTTGGGCTCAAGGAAGTTCCTTGCTGATCTTTCAGCATTTTCCGCGTCAGGAGCGGGAGCAGTATATTTCGCGTCTTGCCAGCGAACTTGCAAGGCGAGTGTCCGGAGGCAAGGTCATTCCGCTGGTCACATCGAATGTCGTTTATCTTCTCGCGTGTCAGCCAGCTCACGAGATGAAGGCGGGCATCGCTTTAGATGAGATTGCGACCAGATGGAGGGGTCAGATTCGTGGCCGTAAACTCCATGCTACTGCTGACTAACCTGTGGCCACTTTACGGAGCTAGGCGGCTGATGATCCAGGTCCCGTCGGGCTGCAACTGGTACGACAAGCGATCATGGAGCCGGCTGGGGCGCGCTTTCCAGAATTCAATTCGCTCGGGTTTCAGACGATACCCACCCCAATTGGCCGGGCGTTCAATCTCGCCGTCGCCATACGTTGCCTCGAGTTCCCGCGTACGCTCCTCTAAAACGTTTCTGCTGGTTACGACTTCGCTCTGCGGCGAAGCCAGGGCGCCAATCTGGCTGTCGCGCGGCCGGGTTTGGAAGTAGAGATCAGACTCTTCGTTGGAAGTTCGCGTCACGGTTCCCTCGACGCGCACCTGGCGATCATGTTGTGGCCAGTAGAAGACCAGCGTGGCCGAAGGGTTGGCGTCCAGCTCGCGGGCTTTCTGGCTGCGATAGTTTGTGTAGAACACAAAGCCCCGCTTATCCACCTGTTTCAATAACACCATTCGCGCCGAAGGCTTTCCGGCGCTGGTTGCTGTGGCCAGGGTCATGGCTTCCGGTAGCTTTAAACCATCGGCGATCGCGTCATCGAACCATTTTTGAAACTGCTTAATGGGATCCGGATCGGCGACCTTCTCGTCCAACTGGTCACTAATTATCCGTTCTCGAAATTCGTTCATAGTTGGTTATTTGCAATTCTCCCTCTCCCCGCTTGGGGAGGGTTGGGGTGGGGGCCTGGGCGCGTCTACTCCCTCTCCCCTAACCCCTCTCCCAGTGGGAGAGGGGAAAGAAAAAACTCTGCTCGCCGCGACGCTCATTCACTCGTCAAATGCGTACCCTCGGGTTTTGCAAAGGGCGACAGACGTCGTTTCAATTCTTCCGGCACAGGCACAGTCTCGAAACTGTCGCGGCGCACGCTGGCCAGGACAAAGTGGGCCTCTGTAACCAACTCGTCTTCGCCCTTACGTCTTACCTCGAAGTTCAGGCGAAAAGACTTGTGACCAAACTTGCCGACAAAGACACTGACGACCAGCAGATCATCCAGGCGGGCGGCTCGGCGAAAGTCGCATTCAAGGTGCACGCGCGGCAGCCAGATGTCCAACTTGTCGAAAGCTATGCCATAAGGCAAGCCGACAGCGCGAAACAATTCAGTCTCCGCAATTTCAAAGAAGCGTATGTAGGCCCCATAAAAAATGATGCGCGCGGCATCGACATCGCCCCAGCGCACGCGCTCTTCAATGGTAAATTTCCAGGGTTCGTTCATTAGACTCCAAGTAAACCAACATGGGCGAACATGTGAATTCAGATCCAGCTCCGCGAGCGGCTGTGCCGCCTGATGTGCGGAAGGTCTCCGACCTTCCGTCATCTCGCTAAAATAACGTCGGGCTCCGCCCGAAAAGGGGAGCCCTGAAACCTGAGAAGTCCCTCAACGGTGGGGCGGAGCCACCACCGCACATCAGGCGGCAGAGCGGGACGCTTGAAGAAAAGCTCCCAACGCACGGCTGAAGACTTCAGGTTGATCCAGGTTGGAAACGTGGGCTGCTTCCTCGATGATTTCCAGGCGCGAATTTCGAATCGCGTGGTGCATGAACTCGGCATCGCTCACCGGCCTGATGCTGTCTTCGCGGCCCACGATGATTAGCGCCGGCACGTTGATTTTCGCCAGGTCGCCGGAGTAATCGCGGCGCCCGGCCATGCCTCGTTGCGCCGCGGCAGCTCCATGGGGATCGCTGCTCTCGATCATTTCACGAACCCGCTTAACAACTTCGGGCTTAGCAGCCAATGTTCCCTTCGCCAGCAATTTTGGCAAAGTTTCCTCGGCAATTCCCTTCATCCCCTCTGCCAGCATACGCGCTGCCTGTCGTTCCCGATTCTGTCTTTCCTGATCGTTGTCGGCCGGCGCGCGGGTACCCGCGAGCACGAGCGCACGTACGCGTTCAGGGAACAAATGGTGGAAATCAAACGCAACGTAGCCACCCATCGATAGTCCGCAGATGACAGCGCCATCAATCTCAAGTTGATCCAGCAGGGCCGCTACGTCGCTCGCCATCTGGTCCATGGTGGCAACTTCCGCAGACGATCGTGTTTCCCCCAGACCGCGAAGGTCCGGGGCGATTACGCGATAGGTATTGCTCAGCACTTCTAATTGCTCGCGCCACATAGTGCGGTCGAAAGGAAAGCCGTGAAGGAACACAATGACCGGGCCATCACCTTCGTCCTCGAAAACTCTTTCGACTCCGTTGGTATTGATTCTGCTCATTTTGATCCAACAAACCGCCCTCCCTCCCTTGCGGTCGGGCCACTGCCTGATTTCGGTCTTGTCGGAAGATGGTCGCCTTGGATTCTCAGTCCGACTGCACATGGCCGTCAAGGCTGGTCAGCTTACCGCTTCAACACCGCTGGCGATCAAGAAAAATTTGTATTCAGTCATGAAACGTTTCGCCGGTTTTTACCATTCACCCGCGAGCGAAGGCTTTACCGAAGCCGCAAAGAAGCACCGCGGCTCGGGAAGAAGCCAAACTAGAAGAACTTCAATTACGAAAAGGAGCAAGAATTATGACCAGGACACTCTTCGCTGTGGTGCTCTTGTCTTTGAGCATTGCAGCTTGTGAACCAGCCCCAACGGAACCCAATTCGAACGCGAACAGCCCCGCGAACGCGAACGCGAACGGCCAGGCCTCGCCGACGCCGGTCCAAAGCCCAGCGCCTGTGGCCAGCCCGTCCGCCACACCGCAACTCAAAGCCGGTGACAAGGTAAAAGTCACCACCAACGGCGTGATTTCCGAGGCCACGGTGGTTAGCGTGGACGAGAAGACAGAGCAAGTCACAGTCAAACTCCAGGGCGAGACCAAAGAAAAGACGGTGGCAATCCGCGATATAGTAAAGCAGTAGCGTCTGCGAGGCAGTTGGTGAAAATAGCTATGTGAAAATACAACTTGGATAACCCGCAGTCAGGAAGGGGGCATGCCCCCGCAATCTTGGCTGGTGGACACCGTGGGACTGTCACTTCAGAAGGACTAACAGAGCGGGGGCATGCCCCCTTCCTGACTGCGGGTTAGTTAAATTGAGACTAATCACCTGACAGTTGTTCTTAAGAGGCGAAGGCATTGCCTTTTTATGTCGCCCGCGAAAAAGCTTAACGTACTCCAGCAGGAAGATTTCGATCGGCTGCTGAATTGGCTTGATGCCGATTCCGAGCGGGCCGGCTCAGTCTACGAAAAGATTCGCTGGCGACTGATTGCGATTCTTGCGTCCCGCGGTTGCCGCTTCGCCGAAGAATTGGCCGATGAAACCATCGATCGGGTGGCGCGCCGCGTAGCTGACATTCAGAACACGTACGTCGGAGACAAAGCCATTTACTTCCTGGGCGTCATGAACAATGTTCATCATGAATATTTGAAACAGCCCCAGGTGTCTGAATTCTCAGTATTCAATTACGACCCCGGAGCGAAAGAAGAAGCGAAAGAAAAGACATACGGGTGTCTGGAGAAATGTCTGAACCGGCTTGCTCCTAATTCAAGGAAAATGATCGAGCAATATTACGCTGAGGACAAACAAGCCAGGATCGATTTACGCAAACGGATTGCGCGGGAGCTTGGCATAGGCATTAGTACCTTGAGATTGCGCGCCTTGCGCATCAGAGAAAAACTGCAAGGATGCATCGATCAGTGTTTGGAGGCGTGAACAGGTTTTCTGATGGCGGACAAGACAGAACAGTTCGATAAAGAACATTCACCGAAGTTCCCGGACGAGGCAATTCGCCGTTTCCTGTTTGGCGGGTTGAATGCAGCGGAGCAATTGAGGTTTGAAGAGGCCTTGTTTGCCGATGAGCGAATGGAAACGCGAGTGCGTCTGGCGGAGTGCGAATTGGCAGACGACTATGCTTTCGGGCGTTTGAGCGCATCTGAGCGCGAACTGTTCGAACAAAGGTTTCTGGTCACCACAGCGCGCCAACAAAAGCTAGACGTCTCAAGCGCTTTGCGCGATCGGTTCGCAACTGCGTCCGATGTAACGCAAACTGTTAGTTTGCGATCTCAGCCAGTACCGACTGCCTCTTCATCCACAGGAATGACCATCAGCGAAAAGCTGCAACGTCTGTTAGGTCTGAATCAGCGTTCCTGGAGATTAGCGCTTAGCGCTGTCATCCTGATCGTGCTAATCGGAACGGTTTGGTCAGTGCTGCACGAGCCCCATATCAGAAATAAATTCTTTGCCAAACGCCGCCCGGCTCCGGCCGCAACGCCGAATACAGATCAGCAAGAGTCACACCACGCGGTAAAACCCTCATCAACGCCGCTTCAGGAAGCAACCCCTTCGCCGCCCGAGCCCGAACGCCCGGCTCTTGTTCCTGGCGCCGTTGTCCTGGTTCCTGAGAACCGATATGACCGGGACCGAATCATGCCAGTCAGTCTTGCCAGTGATGCGCGCGATCTGCATGTGCAATTGGAATTCAAAGGAAATCAACCGGGGACATATCGAGCCGAACTTCTAACCATCCCAGGTCAATCTCTCTTCAATGAAGGTTCACTGAAGCCCTCTGCCGGAGGAACCACGATCGAGTTCGATGTTCCGGTGCGTTTTCTAAAGGTGGGTGATTACCAGGTCAAGCTAAGCCGCGTTACTGATGGCATCGAGGAAAGCCTGGCAATGTATTACTTCCGGGTGCAATAACTATTTTACTTTGCTTTTCCTTCGGCGCATAAAATCTATCAGCACAAACTGGGAAAGGTTGCCGGGGTTTGCAAAGTAAGCTTTGCCATTCGTCATGGCGGTCATCTCTTTGACGAACTCAACCAGATAATAGTCACTGGCCAGCATGAAGGTATTGATCATGATGCCGGCCTTACGGCAGCCCTGAACCTCTTTGAACGTTTGCTCCATCACGAACGGATCGCCGCCCATGGAATTCTTGTAGAGCCGCCGGGTAGGATAGACATTCTTGTCTGTCTTCGATCCAGAGACAGACGTGGACGTCTGTCCTACAAAGCAGGCGGTTGGCTTGCCATCGGTGACCATCACGATTTGCTTCATCTCTTTTCGCTGCGATTGCAGTATGCGCCGCGCCAGTCGCAAGCCTTCTGCAGTGTTCGTATGATAGGGCCCGACCTGCGTGGTGGCCAGTTTCGCCAGCGCCAGCTCTTCGGCGCTGTCATGGAAGAGCACAATCTTTAGGGAGTCGCCCGGATACTGCGTTCTGATCAAGTGGGCCAGCGCCAGCGCCACCTTCTTCGCCGGCGTGAAACGGTCTTCCCCATAGAGGATCATCGAGTGCGAGCAATCGAGCATCACCACCGTGGCGCACGACGATTGATAGTCGCACTGATGCACGTGCAGATCTTTGTATTCCAGATTGAGCGGCACCTTCAGCCCTTCGCGTTGGATTGCCGATAGCAGGGTCGTGTTTACGTCGAGGTTAACGGTGTCGCCAAATTCGTAAGGCTTGCTGGCTGCTGCCGCCTCGACGCCGGTGGAAAGATGTGCGGTATCATGGCGGCCCAGGGAACTTTTCCCCATGCTTCCCAGCAGGCTGCGCAAGGTTTTGTAACCAAGAAAGTCCAGGCCCTTTTCCGTTACCTCAAAACGAACGTTTCGCGGCAGAGGCTCTGAGAATTCACCCTCACCGCCCCTCTGCTGTTGCCGGCGTTGGGGCTGAGGCTCTTCATGCAGCGTTAGATATCCTTCTTCAACCAGCCGCTCGATCAATTGATTCAGAAGCTCTTCAAGTAATGATCCCTTGAACTGGCCTTCGTTATCCGCGAGCATTTGCTTGATCTGATGCTCGTCAATCAGACCCTGTTCCATCAGCGCCTCGAGCAGCGCGCGACGCAACGCATCGAGCGACGTGTCCTGCACGGTTCGCTGCCGCGTCCAGTAGTAATCGTCATCGTAGCCGGACTGGAGCAGCGAGTCTGAAAGAGAATCCATAAGGTCGCCGAGGTTAATGCCCGAGACGTCGAAGCCTTTGAATTTTGAGTAACGGGTGAATTTCATCGTTGAAGCTATTCGTTAGAACCCAGGAGAGCGGCCACAGATAAACACGGATTTTCACGGATTGATTTACGGGGATTATCGAAGATCAGTCGTTTGAATTGAGGCTTTAGCCCGAAGTTGAGAAGAAGACCGACTTCGATTTCCGTAGCTCGCAAGTAATTGAGTAATTGTGCCTCATGGGAGGAATCTAAGGCGCGTGCTGCTTTGAGTTCGACCAACACACAATCATCCACAAGGATATCCGCAGTGAAATCGCCGACCTGGTGGTTGCGAAACCATACAGGAACCTCAATCTGTCTCCGCACCTTTACTCCCATAGCGTTCAAAGCGACTTCCAGTGATTTCTCATAAACCGACTCCAGGAAACCATGACCAAGCTCGTCATAGACCTCGAAAAAGACTCCGATGATCTTCTGGGTTATTTCTCCGTGCTTGAATCTGTGTCTATCCGTGTTCATCTGTGGCCAATTGTTTCATCCTACTTGCCCGGCCTCCTACCTCGCCCATGATCTGCGCGATTGATTCTTCATGCTTGAGTTTCTGCTTGCTGCTTAATCCGCGTATATCCGTGTTCATCTGTGGCCTAACTGTATTTTCCGGTTTCTGTTAGATCGTCATAGATCATTCCCCGCCGATCCTTCTTTGCTTTGGTCACTGCCGTGTACCCGCCTTCTTCATTGCGGCTGATCTTGTTTTCGGCATAGAGGCCTTCGAGCACAAATTCGCAGGCAGCCACTGTCTGAGCCTTGTCCTTGCGCTTGAAATCGAAGGGAATCAGCGCTGTTTCGATCAACTCTGGAACCGAATCGAGAAGCACCATGCACTCTTCAGCCGACGCGGTATCCGCCAGCCGCAGATTGTTTCCTTCGTCAAACCAGCGGATCGCGTTCGCGAAATCTATGCCGACGAAATAGCCTTCGAAAATCTCGCCGGCGGCGCGCTTGATCAAGTCTTTGGCGATACGGTTCGCGCCAATCTGTTCGCCTTCGTATTCCAGCTCCATCTTCCCGGTCATTGAGGGAATGGCCGCGTAAATATCCGATATCCGCGGGACGATTTCTTTTTCTGCGGTGATAAGAGCGCGGCGTTCCGCGTTTGAGACGACGGATTCAATGACGGTAATCGGCAGACGCTGGGACACACCGGAGTGCTTGTCGATGCGCTGGTCGTCGCGCGCCTCAAAAGCAATCTGTTCGATGGTCTCGCGCAGAAAATCTGGAATGCGCAGCTGCTCGTTCAATCCCTCTCGATTGAGCCAGGCTTCCTGCTTCGTGATTTCGACTCCCAGGCCGACTTCAGCAGGATAGTGAGTAGCAATCTCAGCGCCGATGCGATCCTTCAATGGGCTGATTATTTTTCCACGCGCGGTGTAGTCTTCGGGGTTGGCGGAAAAGACCAGCATCACATCCAGCGGCAGGCGAACAGGATAGCCCTTAATCTGCACGTCGCCTTCCTGCATGATGTTGAAGAGGCCGACCTGAATCTTGCCGGCAAGATCCGGCAGCTCATTGATTGCGAAGATGCCACGGTTCGCGCGCGGTAGCAGCCCGTAGTGAATGGTCAGCTCGTCGCTGAGCAGGTGGCCGCCCTTTGCGGCTTTGATCGGATCGACGTCGCCGATGATATCCGCGATGGTGACATCGGGCGTGGCCAGCTTCTCCACAAAGCGCGAATCACGCCCGATCCATTCGATGGCCGTCATGTCGCCATCAAGCCCGAGCGTCTGTCGGCCGTGCGCTGAGATGGGATGAAACGGATCGTCATTAACTTCGGATCCCGCGATTACCGGGATCTGTTCGTCAAGCAGTTCGGCTAGCTGCCGTATGATGCGGCTCTTGGCCTGGCCGCGCAGGCCAAGCAGGATCAAATTATGTCGCGCCAGGATCGCATTCACGAGTTGCGGAATGACTGTTTCGTCATAGCCGACGATGCCGGGGAAAAGTTTTTCGCCGGCTTTTAGCTTGGTTATCAGATTCGCGCGCATTTCGGCCTTGACCGAGACGCTTCTGTAACCACTCGTCTTGAGTTCGCCTAGAGTTCTTGCTAGTTCCATTGTTTTGTAATTTGGTACTCCGGTCTGTTTGGAAAGATTCTAACCGCAAAATTGCACCTTTGGAAACCCGCAGTCAGGAAGGGGGCATGCCCCCGCTCTGTCTTAGCACTGCCAAACAGATTAAGAGCGGGGGCATGCCCCCTTCCTGACTGCGCTAATCAAAGAGGCTGCTAGTACGCTGCGTAGTTTCCCTCGGAATCGCGCTTTACCAGGCCGTCCGCTTCCAGCTTTTCCAGATGGGCGAGCACGGCGCGCTCGGCCATGCTGTGCAACTTTGGAGAGACATCGGAATAAACCTGGGCGACGATCCGGGCAGGTGTCGCGGCACCTTCTTGCACAGCGCTCAGAATGTTGGCTTCGCGTTCGAGCCGGTGATTAATATATTCATCAATCTTAGTGTACGGGTTGGCTATCGCCGGCCCATGGCCGCCGAACAACACGGAAAGGTTTGGCAGCACCCGCATACGCTGCAGCGAATTCAGGTAATCGCGCATGTTGCCTTCCGGTGGATCGATGAGCACTGAACCGAGGCCAACGATATTGTCTCCACTGACGAGTGTGCCGGTGCGTTCGTCATAAAAGCACAGATGTCCGCGCGCGTGGCCGGGCGTGTGCATTGCGCGCAAATGAATTGACGGTTCGGCGCCAAGCTCAATCACTTCCCCGTCTTCAATCAAACGATCTACCCGAACGCTGTCGCTGAGAGCCTCCGCTGTGAATTGATGCGCGGCGACAGCTACCCCACCCTTGATATGACTTCTCAATGCGTTCACACCGCCCACGTGGTCGGGGTGCATGTGCGTCAGAATTATTTCCCGTACAACGCGTCCCTCGGCAATCGCATCATCCAGGCATGCCGCCAGCGCTTGCTGCTCGTCTTCATATGGCGAACCGGGATCGATGATGACAATCTCGCGAGAGTTGTAAATGAGATAACAGTTCGTATGTGTCGCCGGTGGTTTGGTCGGCGTGCGCACGGGAAAGCAAATGTAGTTGGGGCGAAACTCGATGCGGCCCACGGGGTGACGATGGGCCTGGGGAATCGAAAGTAATCGCTCCACCAGATCAGGACCAAGGCCGCCGGCAAGCGTCTTCAGTGCATGCAGAGTAGGAGGCACTGCCAGAATCTCCGAGCGTTCCCAGCGCGCATGAGCTTCCCGCGCGGCGATCCATTCGCCGGATTCGAGCTCAGCGTCTCCGGTTACGTTCGGCTCCTGTTTTGGCGGGCAGTTGGCGAGAAAGAACCAGGTATCAAAGCGGCGCGCGCTGAATGGCGGCGTCACCCAGCGTCCTGCGAAAGTGAAATCGCGCGCGTCCAGGTGAAGATCGTAATGGCGCAAAAGAGCAGGCCAGATCATCCGTTGCGATTCCAGATCGTCGAGCAATGATGCGCGCTGGCCTTTCGTCAAAGTATCGGCGCCGCGAGCGAGTAACACGCCGGTCTCTTCAAATAGTTCGCGGGCCGCACAGCTGATCGCGGCCGCTGTTTCAGCGTCGGTGCAGTTAGCTACCTGAACTTCCAGGTCAGGCGGATCGAACTTTCCACCGGGGAAGGCATAAAAGCCGCCAAGGAAGGCGAGCTTCTGACTGCGACGCACCCAGAAGATTTCCGGATTTGTGGGATCGGTGTGGTGACGAAGGAGGATGATGGCGGCGGCGTCTTTGGGTCGGGCGGCGGTAGCAGTCATTCCGATTTACTCAGCAGCTCGGGAACCTTATTCTTCAGAAATGTCTGCTGCAACAGTCGGGACCCCCTCCGGTAGTCTGTCTCTGATTTTCTGAACTAAGGTGGAAATGGATCGTCTCTTTCTAAGCCAAATGACAAGAAGAAGCATTCCAACAATGAATCCAACAGAAGTTATGATAACAAAAACAGTAAAGATTCTGTCCGAAAGTACCGCAGTCAACAATGAGGTCAGGAATGCAACCGCAGAGGATAGGAGGAAGATCGCAAAATTCAGATAGAGAGAATCAGGAGAACCTTGCGCCAATAACTCGAGCTCACTCTCGTCGACATCATAGAGTGTCAGTTCCTTATAAGAACCTCGCCGAATCTCGACGACCGGTGGAAGCTTTGGAGAGGAAATACCTTCAGGCTTTTGCGATTCGTCCACGTGAGCCTTTTTTTAAGACGAGAGGGCAAAGACGATCATGCAGTCTGCCGCTGCGGAGACCTTATTTTTTGCGCAGACGCGCGGACAGTTCCGGAAAACCCACCTAGATCCACGACTACGTACCAATGACCCTGATGAGGCGGTCGTAGCTTGACGGGGGAAACTTTGGAGTTACCTCCTAGGTAAGTATGCTGTTGGCCGCTCTGATATTTTTGGAAATTGGCCCAATCGAGCAACCGTACATTAGCCTGCTTATCAAGCGTGACCTGGATAATATCGCTCGGCCCCGCGTCGAACTCATATTTGAGAAAATTCATTGCTCAGGCCCCTATGATATTGAATCGCACAATCGCAACAGCGTCAATACTTGCCAGCATCAGACACTATCCTGGTTATTAGTACACTATTCAGCATCACGACCAGCGAAACCTTTCCCCGTCGCCGCTGCCCCACGGATTGCCGCGCATGTGATAGCCGCCCTCTTCCCAGTATCCCTGCTGATCCTGCTCGAGGAAGCGCACGCCTTTGACCCACTTCGCGGACTTCCAGGCATAAAGCTGCGGCACGATCAGGCGCACCGGGCCGCCATGCTCAGGGGGAATGGGTTCGCCATCATGCGACCATGCGAAAAGAGAATCCTCGTTGAGAAAGAACTCGATGGGAATGTTCGTGGTCCAGCCGTAATCGTAACCAAAGGCAAGCACAAACTTTGCCTCCGGCTTGACGCCGGCGATCTTCGCTACCTCGCGTGCCGGCACGCCGCTCCAAACGTTATCCAGTCGCGACCAGCGCGTGACGCAATGAAAGTCCGCATAAACTTTCACTGCCGGCAACTGCATGAATTCATCCAGCGACCACTTCTTTGGATGCTCGACCAGGCCGTCCACTTCAAATTCCCAGGTGGCCAGATCGACTTCCGGCGTGCCGTGCGCGTCGAGCACCGGCCACTTCTTCGTGCGCGTCTGACCGGGCGGAATGCGATTCGGCAGCCGCGTGTTGGGGCTGATGATTATTTCCGGCTCATCGATCTCTTCAGGCTTTCGTGGATCGCCGGATTGATATTTGGGGTCGTTGAAGAGGCCGTTTAGAAAACTCATTGCATTCGAGAGAACGTGCTTCAGCTAGGGAGCCGGGTCGGCAAACAGTTCCTTCATTAACTGATTCATATCCCGCTTTCTTGATCCGGGAAAAACGGCTCGACCGCCGGTTTCCTTCGTAATCTTCTTAAGCAGATCTTCGGCTTTGCCTTTCTTGCTCCGGTTGATGAATCCGCTTGAAGAATCCAACTCGCTGACGAGACCAATAGCAAAAACCTTTACGCTTGTTTTCTTTAATTCGTTTATTAAGTCATCCTCTTTGATGCGGCTTACTCGATCTTCACCATCCGTGATGAGGATGATGGAAGCGTTTGCGAAAGCGTCTTTCTCAGAATCTACCTTTGCGTTAAGCTCCTTAGCAATTGAGTCGATTGCGTCCAGGAGAGGTGTTTGACCGCCCAGAACGTAGAGTTCGTCGATGTCGCCCTCAAGAACGTCCGGATCCTGACTCCATTCGCTCCCCGAAACTGTCAGTGGACCCTTCATATTCCCTCGATTCGTGAAGCGAAATATGGAGACAGGACCTTTCTGATAGACCTGTCCTACGACTAACTTTCCCAGTGTGGACACCTCGTCGAACTGCGACCTTAATGAGCCTGTATTATCCAGAAGAATTCCGTAGGCGGCCTTTTTCTGAGTCTGGGCGAGTCCGACACCAGACCAAAGAAAGAGCATGAACAGAGCTAATAAGTGCTTGCTGGTTCTCGTCATAGTTTCTAAAGATTATTGGTCTTCAGTCGAAGGCGACTGAGATGATTCTGGCGTTTCCTCTTCAAGTTCGGCCAGGCCGTCCTTGATTTCAATCTTTGCCCGCAGGCGGCGTCGCTTGCGCGCGGCCTCCTTAATCTCGTCATTGAACTCCCAGTGATCCATGTTGGAGTGGCCGCGTTTCCCGCCTTGTCCGGCATCTGGCAGGCCTTTTAGGATACCCATAAAACACTCCCTGTGGAGTTAATTATATGTTCGCGCTAACTACTCACTTAGCGCTCCCGGTTCGGTGCGTTCTTCTTCGCCAGGTCCATCAACTCTTCCGGCATCCACTTGCCAACGCTTTTGGACGTTGCTTCCTCGATACCGGCGGAGCGATCGTGCCATTTGTCTCGGGTGCCTTCCGGGCCGCGCTCGCGTTCGTAGTTTTCAGTTTGTTCCAGCGAGAGCACGATACCGCTGGCGATATCGTTCCAGTCCTGCTGTTGAATTCCGCGCAGCACTACGGGCAACCCGGCCGACCAATCTTCCTCCGGGGCGCGCGCGTCCTGCTCAGGAATCGTCAAATTATAAACCGGGGGGAAGGGTCCGCCGGAAAATTCACGAGCCAGTTGCGCATGAATCTCTTTGTAAGAAACATCGGGATTCTCGCGCCGCATCGCCTGCGCGCGCCGAAAAAGGTCGGCTACCGAGGGCGCGTGTTTTGTAACAGTCACAATCAATCTCCTTTGTCGCTTGCGTTGACGGTGGATAACTTACACGCGTCGCGCATTAAGCACAACGTATCCGACGGGCTTTGTTTAGAAGCGGGCTACCGCCCGCTTGGTCGGGCATTAGCCCGACTCTAAACACAGGCTCGAGCCCTCCGCCAAAACTAAAGTTCGTCGTACGGTGAACCCAACGGCTCCGGATTGCGTCTAAGGCACTACCATCCAGTTTCCCCACGCGCTCGTCTCTCGCGTAACTTTGCGTTCTTAGAAATTCAAATACTGACTGCCGCAGGCTGGGCCGCTAAGGTTGTTAGGCCCAGCCAAGGAGCCCACTGTCATGATTCTCCCGAAGCGTTTCATTTCGCTGCTGCTGGTTTACTGCTTTGTCATTACGGTCACGCCAAATTCGCGCCCGGCGGTCTTGTCGAACAAGATAGGACCTGCCGCTGAAACCAATATCCAGGATCGCCAATCTCGAAAGCGCCAATCGTTAACGACCGAAAAATCGAAGGAAGCTTCCTGGCTACCGTCGTGGCTTTCATCGTGGTTTTCATCTTCGGATACGGAAGACGAAACCGATAAACCGAAGGGTCTGCGTTTTCGTCTCAGCCAGGCGCCAGACCAACCTGAAGCGCCGACGGTAAACAAAGTCGCGTCCGCAACACTTCTGTCGGACGCACAGACGCAAGCGGTCCTGCGACGCCTGCCGCAGCCAAAAATCGAGCCCAGCGACGAAGCCGATTTTGCGTTGCGGGAAAAATCTCTGCCGCCACCGCGCGCGGGCGAAACAATCAAGCAGCCGTTTCCCGCGCCCAGCCCAATGTCCGCTCCGGAACAAACAACTGCGGGCCCACTCGAAGTGGTTCGTTACTCGCCCGAAGCCGAAGTGCCTCTGGCGCCAAATCTCAGCATTACGTTTTCGCAGCCGATGGTTTCCATCACTTCCCAGGAAGAAGCCGCCGAAACGGTTCCGGTCAACCTCTCTCCCCAGCCGCCGGGAAAATGGAGGTGGGTGGGCACGAAGACCTTGCTGTTTGAACCTGCCGTTAGATTTCCAATGGCCACGGAGTACTCAGTCACTGTGCCGGCCGGCACACGGTCAGCGAATGGCGGGACTCTGACGGAAAGCCGGAGCTGGAGCTTCGTCACACCACCGCCGACATTAAAGACGAGATACCCGGATGATGACGGCACCCGGCCGCGCGATGAGTTGATGTTTATTGAATTCGATCAGCGCATCGATCCCGCGGCAGTGCTGCGAACGATTAAGGTGCGCGCAGGCAACGAGGAAATCAGGACGCGCCCGGCAACTAAAGAAGAGATCGAATCGGACGAATCCTTGCACAATCTGGTCAAGCAAGCGGAGAAAGAACGCTGGCTCGCTTTTCGCGCCATCGATGCGCAAGGCAATACGAAACTCGCGCTGCCGGGTAACGCCGCCATAACAGTTTCAGTCGAACCAGGCACATCTTCGGTCGAAGGCCCGCGCACGACAACAAAGTCACAGCAGTTTTCGTTTCAGACGTTTGGGCCGCTCCAAGTGGTCAGGAGCTGGTGCAGCTACAGCGTGAGCGTACCCTGTACGCCAAACGACCGCTGGCAAATAGAGTTTAGCAATGCGCTTAACGCGGCAGCCTTCCAGGATTCGCAGGTGCGGATCGAGCCGGCGATCGAAGGGTTCAAGACAAGCATTTCCGGCGACATTCTGGGCATCGATGGTGCTAAGAAGCCGGACACGACCTATCGCGTCACGATCGACAAGACGCTGCGCGATCAGTTCGATCAAACCCTCGGCAAGGAGGAAACGGTCGAATTCAAAATTGGTCCAGCACGACCGTGGATGACGTTGTCGGGTCAGGGTTTCGTAGTGCTCGATCCGGCCGGTCCGCGCCAACTTTCGCTTTATAGCGTTAATTACCAAACGGTGAGGATCAGCCTCTACGCAGTTGAGCCCGCCGACTGGATGCAGTTTCAAACCTACCGGCAAGTGCATTATCAAAACCGGAACGATGTCGAAGCAAAGAAAGTGACGTTGCCCGGACGGCTGATTTCTGCCAAGCGGATCGATCTGAAATCTCCGAACGAGATGATTGAAACCGCGATCGACCTGACGCCCGCACTCAAAGATGGCTTCGGTTCGGCTCTGGTTGTGGTCGAGTCCATCATGCCAGTCGGCGACGTGTATCACAGCCCATTATTTGCCTGGGTGCAATCGACCAATATGGGGCTCGATGCCTTTGCCGACAACGACGAATTGATCGGCTGGGCCACTTCATTGGCTGACGGCGCGCCGCTGGAGAATGTGCAATTGGAAATTCTTCCTTCAAAGATATCAGGCCGCACGGGAGCCAATGGCGTGGCCCATCTTGCCTTGAAGCCCTCCTCCGATTCTTCGCCTGACCTGCTGGTCGCCCGTCGGGGGAACGACGTGGCAATTCTTCCTGAAAGTGTGGACCTGTGGGTGACCACCGGAACATGGCAGCAGAGACCTCTGTCTGACGGGCTGCGATGGTACGTCTTTGATGACCGCAAGCTCTATCGCCCCGGCGAAGAAGTCCATGTCAAGGGCTGGATTCGCAGAATCGGCGCGGGTAAGGCCGGCGATGTCAGCTCACTCGGCGGATTGGTGAAGAAGGCGAGTTATTCAGTTAAAGATGAAGCAGACAACGAAGTGGCGAAGGGCGAGATTATCGTGAATCTCTTCGGGGGCTTCGACACGGCGTTCAAGTTGCCGGGCAACATGAAACTTGGCGGTGCTCAGGTCGAGTTCAAAACGCAAAGCGACGAAGGCGATTTTGACGAAGAGGAGTACACGCACCGTTTCCAGGTGCAGGAATTCCGGCGGCCTGAGTTTGAAGTGAATGCGAAAGCGGAAAGCGAAGCACCGCTGTTTGTTGGTGGGCGGGCCGACGTTTCGGTGGCGGCAAATTATTTTGCCGGCGGTGGGTTGCCAAACGCCGAGGTCAAGTGGGAGGTGATGTCAACTCCGACGAATTTCACGCCCCCGAATCGAGACGACTATACCTTTGGCAAATGGTTCCCCTGGTGGAGGAGTGCGGACGAAGACAGCGATGAAAGCGATACGCAGGAATTCACTGGTCGTACCGATGCCTCGGGCAAGCATCGTTTGCGCATTGATTTTGATTCGGTGGACCCGCCCCGGGCGTTTTCAGTCGTGGCCCAGGCAAGCGTCACGGATGTGAACCGGCAAACATGGAGCTCGAGCGCGCCGCTGCTGGTGCATCCGGCGGACTGGTACGTTGGCTTGAAAAGCGATCGCACGTTCGTCCAAAAGGGCGAGCCGCTCGTGGTGCAATCCATTGTCACGGACCTAGATGGCAAGGCAATCACTAATCGCCAAGTCAAGATGCGCGCGGTGCTACTGGACTGGAAACAAATCAAAGGTGAATGGCAACAGGTCGAAGTAAATCCGCAGGACTGTTCGATTCAATCCGCGTCCGACGCTGTGAAATGCACCTTTGCGTCGAAAGAGGGTGGCGTATATCGCATGACCGCAGCTATTCGCGACGAGCACGGGCGCGCGAATGAAAGCGAATTGACGCTGTGGGTTGCCGGGGGCAAGCGGCCGTTAGACCAGGATACCGAACAAGAGAAAGTCGATCTAATCCCCGATCGCAAAGACTATAAGGCCGGCGACACGGCCTCGATTCTCGTCCAGGCGCCGTTCTATCCGGCCGAAGGCGTAATGACGTTGCGGCGCTCCGGAATCTTGAAGAGCGAGCGGTTTCACATGGATGGGCCAAGCTACACAGTGCGCGTGCCGATTGATGCAACATGGACGCCGAACGTGCATGTGCAGATCGATCTTGTCGGCGCCGAGGATCGTGAAGCGGGAAAATCAAAAGGGTTCTGGGCCGGAAAGGCAGAGCCTTTCCGCACAGCGTGGCGGCGGAGCCGCGAGCGCAAAGCGGCCGGCGTTTGCCAGCGGCGAGATCAATCTTTCGATTCCCCCGGTGGATCGCCGGCTGGCGGTCGCGGCAACGCCACGAGAGAAGACGCTCGAACCAGGTGGTTACACTACCGTGGGTGTCGAAGTGAAGGATGCGGCCGGTGAGCTTGTCGGCGGCAGCGAGGTTGCAGTGGTTGTAGTGGATGAAGCGGTGCTGGCCTTGACGAATTACAAGCTGGACGATCCGATTTCGGTTTTCTATTCGGACCGGGAGCCTGGTGCGAGTGATCATCACCTGCGCGACAGCATCCTGATCGCAGAACTTGGCGAAGGCGATGGTTATGGCCCGGGTCGTGGTGGTAACGCAGGTGGTGGCGCTGGCGGTGGCGCCATGGAGACGGTGGAGGTTAGTTCCAGCCAGGTTTCCGAGTTTTCGATAAATGGGCAGCGGAGTGTCTCGAACCTTTTCCTCCTGACTCCCGGGGTGGTAACCAAATCAGGAACAAACGAATCACGACAAATCCGTCTGCGCGAAAACTTCAATGCCCTCGCAGTCTTTGCCCCGTCGGTTCGAACGGATACGAACGGCCGGGCGCAGGTTAAATTGAAATTGCCTGACAACCTGACGCGCTATCGGGTGATGGCAGTCGCGGTGGCGGGTGGGAAACAGTTTGGCTCAGGCGAGTCGGCGATAACCGCGCGGTTACCTCTGATGGCGCGACCTTCGGCGCCGCGCTTCCTGAACTTCGGTGATCGCTTTGAGTTGCCGATCGTGCTGCAAAACCAAACCGATGCGCCGATGACAGTGGATGTCGCGGTGCGTGCGACAAACGCAGTCTTGTCAGAACCACCTGCGGTAGCGGGTGGGCTGTCTTCCTCCAATCTTGATGTCTCCGGCAGGGCCCGCCCGCTACCGCAGGCGGTTCTGACAAGGGCCCGCCCGCTACCGCAGGCGGTTCTGACAAGAGCCGGTCGGCGCGTTAGTGTTCCCCCAAACGACCGGGTGGAGGTGCGCATCCCTGCGGCCGCAGTCAAAGCCGGCACCGCCCGTTTTCAGATCGGCGCAGTATCGGGTCGCTGGTCAGATGCGGCCGAGATCTCTTTGCCGGTTTGGACCCCGGCCACAACAGAAGCGTTCGCGACCTACGGGGAGGTCGACGAAGGCGCGATCAATCAGCCCGTCAAAGTGCCGGCAAATATCTTTCCGCAATTTGGCGGACTCGAGATCGAAACTTCTTCGACGCAACTGCAGGAGCTGACCGATGCGGTTTTGTATCTTACAAGCTATTCGTACGAATGCTCCGAACAACTTTCCTCGCGCATCATCGGCGTAGCTGCATTGCGCGATGTGCTGACCGCCTTCAAGGCAAAGGACCTGCCGTCACCACAGGAAATGGAGGCGGCTGTCACGCGCGACTTGAAACATCTGCAGGGCATGCAAAACGAAGATGGCGGCTTCGCGTTCTGGAGGCGCGGCGACGAGTCGTGGCCTTACGTAAGTATTCATGTGGCGCACGCGCTGGCGCGCGCCCGGCAAAAGAAGTTCGAGGTACCGAACGAGATGTTCGAGCACTCGCGGAAGTATTTGCGCGAGATCGAGTCCCACATTCCCTCGATTTACAGCGTTGATACGCGGCGGGCAATCATCGCCTACGCGCTCTATGTGCGCATGCAGATGGATGATCGCGACCCGGCGGCAGCGCGCAAGCTAATCGCCGAAGCGGGACTGGATCATCTGTCGCTTGAGTCCGTCGGCTGGCTGCTGAACGTCCTGAATAACGATAAGGACTCAGTCAATGAAGTTGCCGCAATCCGTCATCTGCTCAACAACCGGGTCACGGAAACCGCGGGCACAGCGCACTTTGTCTGCTCGTACAGCGATAGCGATTATCTGGTGCTGAATTCCAATCGTCGCGCTGACGGCATCATCCTGGAAGCGCTGATCGGGAATCAGCCGAACAACGATCTGATTCCAAAGATCGTGCGCGGGCTGTTGGCCCATCGCACTCGTGGGCGTTGGGAGAACACACAGGAGAACGTCTTCATCCTGCTGGCGCTCGACCGCTACTTCAACACTTACGAAAAAGTGACGCCGAATTTTGTGGCCCGCGCCTGGCTGGGCGAGCGTTTCGCGGGCCAGCAGGAATTCCAAGGCCGCTCGACTAATCGCCAGCAGGTAAACGTACCGATGGCGTATCTGGTAAATCAAAATGGCGCCCAGGACCTCATCATCAGCAAGGAAGGGAGCGGGCGGCTTTACTACCGCGTCGGCATGAACTATGCGCCCAGCGATCTGAATTTGAAGCCGGCGGATTACGGGTTCACGGTCGAGCGAAGTTATGAAGCTCTCGATAATCCGAAAGATGTTGCTCGCGACGCCGACGGTACCTGGCACATCAAAGCCGGTGTGCGAGTGCGAGTTCGCCTGACCATGGTGGCCCCGGCGCGGCGTTATCACGTGGCCCTGGTCGATCCGTTGCCCGCTGGCTTCGAATCACTGAATCCCGCGCTGGCCGTGACGGAAAAAATTCCCGAAGACAAGCAGCAGGCAGGTGTGGCTGAGTATGGCAGCCGATCGTTTGGTTATGGCTGGTGGCACTGGCGCGGTGTCTGGTTTGACCATCAGAATTTGCGCGACGAGCGGGCGGAAGCTTTCACTGCTCTTCTCTGGGAGGGTGTGTACAATTATTCGTACGTGGCGCGGGCGACGACACCAGGTAGTTTCGTTGTGCCGCCGGCGAAGGCTGAAGAAATGTATCACCCGGAAACTTTCGGGCGAGGTAAGACCGATCGCGTGCGCATTGAGTAGGAGTTTTGACTCTTCTTAAAATACTTGCAGTCAGGAAGGGGGCATGCCCCCGCTGAGTGGTGGCTCTAATTTTCTGATTTAGGAGATCAAGAGCGGGGGCATGCCCCCTTCCTGACTGCGGTATTCTATGTTGCAGCGTTGTCTATGGTAAGTTTGGAAAGGTAGTTGATAATTCACCATCGGAGCGAATTAGACTAATAGATGCCCGAAGGAACTTCCTTAACTGAATTGGCGCCCCATCACGAAGAGGGCGAACACGAACTCTGCGATGTCTGTGGCCGTGAAACTCCTGAAACGTTACTGACCTTCCCGGATCTCCCCCTCCATCTAAAGTCAATCATCGAGGCGAACGTTTCGACCGGCGGCGAGATCAACCGGATTTGCCCCAACTGTGTCGCGCTGTTCAGTCGCGCCCAACACCAGCTTGATTCTCACGCAGCGGTTTTCGAGCAAACCAGTTACGTTCTGCCTACCCCACTGCGGCTCGATGCCGCGGAGAGCTTCACTGGGCGTGGCGTGACCATTGCTTTTCTTGATTCCGGGTTCTACGCGCACCCGGACCTGACAACGCCGGAGAACCGGATTCTTGCCTATCACAGTATCTTCAACGCCGAAGAAGATCAGACGTCACTGGACACCATCGACGTCGCCAGTTGGCATGGCATGATGACTTCGGTTGTGGCCGCCGGAAACGGATCGTTGTCAGATGGTTTCTACCGGGGGATTGCATCGGAATCGAATGTCGTTCTGGTCAAGATTGGAAGAACAGGAAGGATAAGCGAAGACCAGATTCAGCGCGGGCTGGAGTGGGTCCTGGCCCTGAGGGAGAAGTACCAGATTCGGGTCGTAAACATCTCAGCCGGCGGAGACTATGAAGAAAGCTACCTCACAAACGCGTTGGCCCAGACGGTGGAGCGGTGCGTTAGTGAAGGCTTAATAGTGGTGTGCGCGGTAGGGAACGCCGGTATGGCGCCGGGTCATGCGGTGCTCGCGCCCGCCAGCGCCCCTTCGGCCATCTCGGTTGGTGGACTTGACGATCAGAACTCCAGGGATCGCGCGCGGCGCGGCATGTATCGTTCGTCTTATGGACCGACAATCGACGGTCTGCAGAAGCCGGAAGTGATTGCGCCGGGCATCTGGGTGGCGGCGCCAATTCTTCCCCGTACGCCCACTGCCGACGAAGCGGCGCTCTATTCCCAACTTGAAGCCGCATCCGATGCGGAGCTGAGCGAAATGATTCAAGCGCACACGGGAATCGACAAAGACCTGGATGAAGCACGCGATCTGCCAGTGCCGTTGCTGCGCCAATTGATTACGATCAAGCTGCGCGAGGGTAACGTCATAAATCAGAACTACAAATACGTTGACGGAACCTCATTCTCGGCCCCTATCGTTGCTTCCGTTGTGGCTTGCATGCTGGAAGCCAATCCCAGGCTGACGCCGCAACAAGTGAAGCGCATTTTGATCGACACAGCAGAAAGAGTTCCGTCTGTCGAGGTTGACCGTCAGGGTTGGGGCGTGGTCTCGCCAAGGCGAGCAGTGGAGCTGGCCTTGAAGGCGCACTAAGTGGCCGGAGACTTTAGTCTGTGGTCTCAAGTTTTGGGAAGCAAGCATCACAGACTGAAGTCTGCGCCACTTGGCTAGACACTCTTGAGGCTCGTGTGCCACAATCCATCAAACCAAACGAACAGGCGAATAGTTTTGGAGAGGAGTTCCAGAGTCTAAATGTCTGACAACAAGACCCCGGCTATTGGGGAAGCACCCGATCAAAGAAGCGAGACTGAACCAGCGCCCGTAAGCACCGAAGAGATCACCTATCATGCCGTGGAAAAGGACGGCCAGGTCACAGCCATCTGGGAGATGCAGGGTCGCAAGCACCTGCGCACAATCGATCCGCGATCACGACAGGGTCAGGAGATCCTCAACCTGTACACTACCGAACATCACGACGACGCAGCTCCCACGGAATCAAGCGAAGCTGCCTCTTCATGAAGACGTTCCCTGCCTGTCAAACTAATTCTGCCCGGAGCTGCGCGTGTGTCGCAGCTTTTTTGTTTTTGGGAGTGCGGTGGCAGAGTGAAGCGGCGACACCGCTTTGGATCGTCGGTACTGGAAGGTTAACCCAAAGCGCCGTCGCCGCTTCGCTCCGCCGGCGCACTCCAAGAGTTACCAGGCTTTGCAAGACCCCTGGGCAAGTATCAGTCAAGCGAAGGATCAGAGGCTCAGCTATCCGAGATTTTGAAAAAAAACCAAAATTTCATCGGGGATCGGAAAGAAGAGGCCCTCTTTCCCCATCTATCCTGGTCAAAATCACAGGGAATACAAGGGTCGCCCGCCACCGCCCTCTGCCGTAATTGCTGGAATATTGCTTGCCTGCAAGAAATTAGATCTAGCTTTCGATCCTCGGTCTTGGTCTTATAAGTAAGTTTTCCAGGTAAGTTTTTCAACCGGCGACAAATAGAGCTTTTGAAGCTTTCAGAAGGAGGAAGCGGCTATGCGAAGCGTAACGCGCTTTTTTGCAAGCGGGTTGGCATTGGTGTTTGTGTTTGCCACGGTGGCCTTTTCACAAGCCAGTCAAAACGGAGGCATCACGGGTGTTGTCACCGACCAGAGTAACGCCGTGGTAAGAGGCGCCACAGTGGACATCGTCGATGTGGGGACAGGTAGGTCTGTGCGTACGATTACCACCGACGATGAAGGACGTTTCGGCGCCAGCCTGTTGCCTCCCGGGGCTTACCGCCTCGAGGTCACGGCCGCTAACTTCAAGAAGGCCGTGGTATCGGGCGTGAAAGTAGAAATTTCCGGCACAGTGCGACAGGACGTTACTCTGGAAGCCGGCAAGATCGAAGAAACTGTTAACGTCGAGGCTACGCCGACGCTTATTAATACAGAGAATTCGACTACCGGGCAGGCGCTCGATGCGCAAACTCTGCGCACTTTGCCCCTGGCTTCGCCGAATTTCCTGTTCCTGCTTTCCCTTTCCACCGGCGTGACCGGCGACCCGACGGATGTACGCGCTGCCGGTCGAGGCACAGCAGACGTTACGGTGAATGGCCAGCGAACCAGCAATAACAGTGTTTCGCTCAATGGCATAAACGTGAACGACTTTAATCTCGCGCACTTCGACACCGTGCCGCTGCCCAATCCGGATACGCTTAAGGAAATGAAGGTTGCGACTTCGCTTTACGACGCTTCTCAGGGAAGCAAGGGTGGGGGCGCGCTGGGACTGGTTACGGCTTCCGGTACAAAGGACCTTCACTTTGATCTTTACTGGAACCACCGCAACGATGCGCTCAACGCTAATGAATGGTTTCGCAATTCCAAGGGCCTGAGTAAGAACGCACGCTTGCTGCAGAATGTTTTTGGCGGCAGCGCCAGTGGTCCAGTACCAAAAGCCGGCGGCTTCTGGTTCTTCAATTATCAGGGCGTGCGCGCGCGCAACGGTATTGATCCCAACGGCTCGAGCCTCAGTCCAACAGTCGCCAAATTCACAACCAATGCCGATGGTACAACAACTGCCGCCCAGCTAGCGGCAGACTATGGATTAACTCCGGCACAGATTGATCCAGTGGCCGTAAAGATACTCAATTTGACGGACACTCGTTTTGGCGGAACCTTTTTAGTTCCGCGCTATGGTCAGGGGGGATGCATTGGTGCGCTTTCGGGGGTTGCTGCAAACAACCCGGGGACTTTCACTTGTCAGTTCAGCGCTGTGGCGCCCATCCTGGACAACCAACATACCATCAGCTACGAACGAGGCTTCCGTGACGGCAAGGATAAAATCACCGGCACCTGGTTCTGGGACGAAGGGTCGGTAGCCAAGCCGTTCGGTACCGACACCAATCTGGCGAATCCCAGGACGGATACGCAGTTCAATCGCTTCCTTTCGATCACCGAGACTCATATATTCAGCCCCACCAAGGTTAATGAATTGCGGCTCGGTTTCAGTCGTTTCCTGTTTGCTAATATTCCAACCGACATACATTCCTTAACTGAGATTGGCGCCCAGCGCGGCAATAGCGCGCAGTTTGCCGGCATGTACCGTGTTGGAGTGACCGGCTCAATCTCAATCGGCACCGGCGTGAACGATGATCGCGGTACGATTTCCAATCAGTACAACGTAGTGGAAACCTACTCCTGGATCAGGGGCAAGCATAGCTTCCGCATGGGTGGCGAAGGCGTCCAATATCAGTTGAATCGTTTCAACAATTTTGCGGTGCGGGGAGCGTTGACGTTTGGTACCACCACCGGCACAGGTAACGCTTTCTCAGCGTTTCAAAACTTCCTGCAGGGCCGGGTTACAGCCGTTCAATCAGCCTTCGGCGATCCGGCGCGCAACTTCATCGCAACCGACTACGCCGGTTTCTTCCAGGATGACTATCGATTCAGTCCAAGGGTCACTGTTAACCTCGGCTTGCGCTGGGAGGCAATGAGCTTCGGTCATGACAAACTGAATCGGGCCGGCATTTTCGATCCTGCTCTGGCTGCGGCGGGCAAGAATCCGTTCCTGTTCCCGGAGGCGGTTGACATCGCCGGCTTCAAAGGAACACCCGGAGTGCCCAGCTGCGCGCTGGCCAGATGTCGCGACGATAACAACTGGGCCCCTCGAGTGGGATTCGCCTGGGATGTCAGAGGTGATCAGAAGACGGTTGTGCGCGCCGGCTATGGTATTTACTACCAGCGCCTTTCGAACCAGAACATCCTGCAAAACTCATTGGCCGCCCCGTTCACGGTGCAACCACTTTCGAATGACCCTAATCCAGCTTCATTCCAATTGGCGAATCCTTTAGCGGCGATCCCGCCGCCGTCAATCCTCGCGGCGGCATACATTCCGCAGGCCACTCGCTTTGCGGGATTATTCAATGCCGCCTCGACCACTCAGAATGGAGTGCCGTCGAATGGGATATCCAGCAATCCGGCGGATGTAAACAATCCGAATTTCAAGCCCATCTTCGTTAATGAGGCGGGGGTACGCTGTTTGGGTTACGCAGACATAAACCCAAACATCGGAGCAACCAACTGCTCGATCAACCTGGCATCCTTTACCAGCGCGCCGCTCGATGCGTACACACCGTATACTCAGCAGTGGAACTTCACTGTGCAGCGCGAGCTGATGAACGGGTGGGCCCTCGAGGTGGGCTATGTAGGCTCGCATTACTCGGGCGGTATCGGCATCTGGGATCCGTTCATTGCCACGCTGGTCAGTCCTTCCACTCCGAAAACCTTAACGGATACCAGCGGAAGAACGTACACCATCACCACGAACACGGTTAACAACGAGGAGTTGCGGCATCAAATTGTCGGCCTCTCGCGCAAAAAGGGTGCACGCTACTCGGGTAACATCGGCCAGGGTAGATATGACTCGCTTCAAGCCACTCTCTCAAGACGTCTGCACCGGGGTCTGTATTTCCAGGCTGCCTACACGTACTCGAGGAACATGGACAACGTGAGCGGAAGCTTGAGCACCGACGAGTTGAATGCCACGCGCGCCGGTCAGAACGGCGCGAACATTTACAACGATCAATCCAACCCGCGACAGAATTGGGCCCGAGGTGACTTTGATCGGCCGAACCGCCTGGTGGTGAGTTACTCATACGACCTACCAGTGCCGCGGAGCAACTTCTTTAACAACCAGGTGTTTAAAGGCTGGACCGTCAGTGGAATTGTGACTTACCAGAGCGGACTTCCGTTCTCGGTGACAGACAGCACAAGCGGCGGCCTCTTTGGTACGACACTTGGCACGGCCACGGCGCTTTGCACGCCGAAGCTCTCCTATACCGGGGGCTCGATCACGGCCAGGCTGGCCCACTATCTTGATCCCGCCTGCTTTACTACCGCGGCGACTCCTCCGAACTCCGCCGGGACGGGCGCAACAGGTTGGGGAACTTCCCCGCGCAATGGATATCGTGGACCAAGGCAGTCGAACTGGGACCTCTCGGTGATAAAGGCATTTCATCTCGGCGAGAGGAACAGTTTCCAGTTCCGCACAGATATCTTCAATCTGTTCAATCACCCGGTCTTCAGTAGTCCCTCGTCGGTGAACATCGGTACCCTATCGTCGTTCACCCAGATTACGGAGACCAGGGTTCCAGCTCGGTTGATTCAGTTTGGATTGAGGTACAGCTTCTAAAACTGCATCCGGTTGGAAAACTCACTTCGCCGGGCGGGACTCCAAACCGCCCGGCCTGTTTTTAGTGCATCCTGCGTCTGCGTGGCAGGAGAGGCATCACCGAATCGACGGAAGAACTCCTTGCTTTCCTACGGTACCGGTAGCATCATCTCCGCACGCTCTCGCTACTGCGTTTGAGGTAACTGGGATGTCAAGTTTCACTTCCCGCTTTTGGTCTGCCGTAGTTCTACTTTTCTTCGCCCTGCCTGCTTTTGCCCAACGTGAACGCGATACCTATACGGGCGGCTCACAAACGTTCGAAGTAACTGGCATGGTGCGATTGGCCGAGAAGGGCGAGGTGGCCCGCAACGTTCAAGTGCGTCTGGAAAGATTCGGCGGTGGAGTCGTAGACCAGATTCCCACTGACAACCAGGGACGCTTCCGTTTTCCCAACCTGTTGCGGGGTTATTACAGAGTGATTATCAATGCACCCGGTTACAATCCCGCGCAGCAGGACGCCGATCTGCAGGTGCTGTTTCGCATATATCTCACCTTCGATCTGGTTACCGACAAATCGAAAGGCTCGGCGGGCGCGCCTTCCGCCTCTGTAATCGATGCCAAAGCACCCGCCCCGGCGCGGGAGGAGTTTGATCGCGGCAGGTCGGCGCTGGCTAAGAAAAACTATCCGGAAGCTATTGATCATCTGAAGAAAGCAACGGTGCTCTACCATGATTTCTTTGCAGCCCAATACTTGCTGAGTGAAGCGTTCATGGACCAGCGACAATGGGCCGACGCGGAAACTTCATTGCTCAGGGTCCTTGAGCTAAAGCCGGATAACGCCGCAACGCTGTTTTCGCTGGGCGAGGTTTATTGGCGGCAGAAACGTTACAACGAGGCGGAGAAGATTTTGCAGGATGGAATTAAACTCGACGACAAATCCTGGCACGGGTACTTTACTCTCGGCCGCCTTTACTGGGACAAAGGTGACATCGCCAAAGCCGGGCCGTCGATTGGCAAGACGCTCCAACTAAAACCTGATTTTGCCGAAGCCCATTTGCTGGCCGGCAACATCCTGCTGCGCGTGGCGCAACAGGAGCGTGCCCTCGTCGAGTATCAGGAGTATTTGCGGCTGGCTCCCAGGGGAGAATTTGCCGGGCAGGCACGCGACCTTACAGAGAAACTCAAGGCCTCACTGGCCAGCGGAAAAAAGAATTAGAGCCAGGCAGTTGGCGAGACAAACAATCGATGACGCAGATTCGCAAGGCTGTTCCTTCCGAAGCAGAAATCCTTACCCGGATCGCGCACGATGCAAAGCGATACTGGGGCTATCCGGAAAACTGGATCGAGCACTGGAAGGAACAGCTCACCATCACTCCTGAGTTCATCGGCGCTAACGAAGTCTATCTTGCGATCAGCGAGGATCAGGTGGCGGGCTTCTACGCAATAGTCGAAGTTGGACCACGAAATGCCGATGACTCTTCACCCGGCAAAGCCGAGCTCGAGCACATGTGGGTGAAGCCCGAACATATCGGGACGGGCATCGGCAAAGAGTTGCTGATACATGCGATCGAAACGGCCACTTTTCTCGATGCCGCGGCCCTGGAGATTTCTTCTGATCCGAATGCCGAGGGTTTCTATAAGCGGATGGGTGCAAAAAGAATTGGCGAGATTAGTTCGGAAATCGAGGGCCAGCCTCGCACCCTGCCCCACCTGTCAATCGATCTGACGTCTCAATGAGCCAGAACCGCCTGCATTAGCTGGCGGGCCTTGTATTAACTCCCCGATTGAATTTCCGAGTAACGAAAAGCTGTGACAGACCAGATCTGCCACAGCTTTCCGCATTCGGTGGTTAGCGTTCGTCAGCCATCATTCTTTCGATCCCCTCGCGATGGCCGATCCTCTGCTGGTTTTGACGGCTCAGAGCGTTGCGGTGGCGGTTCAGAACGCTGCGGAGCCGGCTCAGAACGCGATGGTGGCGGTTCTGAGCGTGGCGGTGGCTCGGAACGCGGCTCGGAACGCGGCTCGGAACGCGGCTCAGAACGCGGCTCGGAACGCGGCTCGGAACGCGGCTCAGAACGTGGCTCGGAACGCGGCTCAGAACGTGGCTCGGAACGCGGCTCGGGCCGTTCCGGGCGCTCGTATCGTCGCTCGGTACCCTCTGGACTTTGTGGGCGCGGATCTGAAGCAGCCGGTGGCTGCGGAGCCGGTGCCTCGTCGCTTCTTCGATTTGGCTGATCGCCCGGGTCGCTTCGCTCGCGACGATCCTGCCGGCCACGCCTCTCCGGCGAACCCTCTCCGCTCGGGACCGAGGGCGTCGTGGAAGTCGGCGGATGGAACTCCCCTGGCCCAGCTGGATTATTTTCAACCGGTTGTCGCGGATTAATCCGATCTGGTCGTACCGAACCCTCTCCAGGATTGGCATTCCGATCAAAGCGCCGATTGCCCTCGTTGTCCGCGCCATTCGGTTCGCGCTGACGACGCAAAGGTCGCTCGACCGCGCCAGTGGGTATCGTGTCACCGCTGCCAGGGTTTACTGGAATCCCTGCAGTGTCGGATCGCGGAGTACGTTCGTTGAGAATGCGTGTACGGCGAAGCTCACCGTCCAGCGGGATGCCGGGAGTGCGCTCCGCAGCGCCTGTTGGACGTTCAGGTAGCGACGGCATCCGGCCACGACGTGCAATTTCGCCCCCCCGCCCAGTTCTATCTGATCCCGGATCTGTACCATTCGGCCTGAACGAACGTCTTACCGGTAAATCGCCGGGTATCGGGTCAGCATCGACCACGCGTCGTGCCACTCCCGGGTCGGCTGGATGTGACCTCGGACCTCCCCGGCCGAAATCCCGTTCGCGGATACCAGTGACGGCGCGCCAGTAGGCTGGATTGTGTCGTCGCCGATCATCATCATCGTCATCTCGGCGTCGTCTCGGATCTCGATCGTGTCTCGGATCTCGATCGTGTCGGTCGTAGTGACGGGAGCGCGGATCGCGCTGATGATACGAAAGCGGATACCAGCAGACCTCTGAACCAAAGTTGATGTCGATCGAGAAAAAGGCCACCAGCGCCGGTCGCCACCAGCTCCGATGTTGATTGCGGATGCGCGGACACCAGGCCCAATAGTTGTTGTAGTTGACCCAGCGGCCGTAGTGATAAGGCGCCCAACCCCAGGGCTCCTGTCCCACCCAGGTCCAGCCGTATGGCGGGCACCACGTCCAGTCTCCATACCGATAAGGCGCCCAATTGTTGTAGATGTTGATTACGGTGGCGTGCGGCCGCCAGATCCAGCCGTAATCGTTGGCGTAAACCCAATCACCATAGGCGTCCAGTTCTTCCGCGCCCCAGATATCGGAATCGTAATATCGAACGCGGTTATCGTATCGCAGGCGAGCTGTCAGCTCTGCTTCGCGACTGGTTACCCAATCGTCCCAGCTGTCTTTCGCCGGCGCATAAGCAAAGTGCCAATCGCCTTCGTCGCCGGCTACAGATTCCAGCGTCGCACTATGACCATCGCGCACGACAAAGCCCGAAGTTTCAGAATAGATACGGGCACGGCCCTCTTCGCGCACTGTTACCTGTACGCGGCCGCTCTGCTCGACGTCGATGCGATAAAGGCCTTTTGTTTCTGCCGCAATGGTTGTCTTCGGCGCATCGATTTCAAAGTATTCGTGATCGCGATCAAGATGCGCCAGGCGAATGACCGCAGTACCCCGGGAAAGACTCAGAGCGATGCCTTCGTTGCGCAGCGTGACGATCTTCAGCACTGAATCCCCCGCGACGCGTACGAAGTTGCGCGCGTTGATTTGAATTTCCACACGCGCATCACTCCCTGTGGTTAGCATGTCCCCTTCCACCAGCGGGAGGTTAATCTTTGCGCTTTCCAATTCCTCGGCGCCCTGTCGTTTCACGCTGACGTCACCCTTGATCAAGCTGATCCGGATCACGCGCGCGGTTACGTCATATTCGTCTTCACTCTCGTCCGCGGCGCGTGCACTTATACCGGCGGCGAGCAGGACCATCAAAAGGGAGAGAAGTGTGGCTGGAATCGCTTTGATACGCATCGGGGTTTCTCCTTTTTTTGAACCGAGACTTTGGCTGGCGACTGAGCAGAAACTGTGCAGTCACCTTCGACCCGCGGAGAGTCCAGGAAAGCGACACGCCGCTTTGAAAAGCGAGGGTTTTGTCGTTGCCAGAGGCAAGAGCAAAGTTTGTGCCCCAGGCTGATAAGTCTTCGGATTTGAAAGAGGGAGGTGTAACGCAAACTGTTTGGTTTGCGGTGATTGTTGCCACTCAGACTGAGTAATAGCGGTATGCGCACAAACTAATGGCTTGCGTTACCCGCCAGAGAAGGCAGAGCCAGGGTAAGGTAAGTCGCTCACTCAAGAGAATCGCGGAAGCGCAGTCACCGGCTTTTGGCAACAGTTCTTTGCCGTTCTGTATTCAGAGCCATACCGACAAATTAGATTCCTATGCCAGATCGTGCAGGCGTAGCACTATTTCGTATGAACGTTTCGCAGGCGTGGGTGAAGGTTCATTCGTCGAAAGACCGAGGCGCGGGATACTTTATTGGTCGATCTTCTGCATGGTGATTGAGACCAGAGGTGAATCGCCGGCGGTGCGATTATAGGAGACCCAGTAGCCGGCTTTCGGATAGCGAACCAGCTTGTATATGGAACCGTCTGGCTTTGCTTCAATATCGGCGCCGAGCACTTGTTTCGGACTCGGAGCGTCATTTAGTCCGCCCATGAAGTCAATCGAGATGGCGACTACCTTGTGCATTTTATATAGCACCTGGGCCGCCAATTTTTCTCCAAAGAGGTAAAAATCCTGGTCATCGGATTTGTCTTTGGCGTCGCCAAGCTTCTTGCGCGTCTCATCAACCGTCATTCCAATGCGCACACCCTTGAACTCATTGAAGGCAGGGTCTTCACCACCGCCTTGCGTGCCTGCGTCGCGGGATCTTTGTGCCCGCGCAACTGGGGCTACAAGAACCAGGCAGGCTGCCGCCAAAATGAATAAGCGGGCAAGTCTTACCTGGAAAGGTACTTTTACAACAACAAACATCGGGGGCTCCTCTCGAAAAAATGTGTCCAGTTAGGGCTACCGCTTGGGAAGGAGTTTCAGAAAGTCCGCACAACTCTTGCGAGGCTGAACCGCTTGAGCGGCGGGCCCTCGAACTGCTCTGACAACTGCCGAACGATATTCCAAGAGGGACGGCAAGTCAATAGGCCGACTGCTATTGACTAGTAGCCAAATTTGGAATAGAAGCATTCTATCTTTTCGCCAGTGAAGCCCTGATTTATTATTCTTTCTCAAAGGAGTCTGCACGAATGAAACGAATTCTGTTCACACTCGGACTGCCGCTGGCGGCACTCATAGTATTCAGTCAAACGGGTTGCCAGCCCGCGGGAGAGCCCGCTAACAATGCCCCGGCCAGTTCGCCCAGGGAAACGCCGCCCGATACGGCGGCAGTCACGGCGGAGATTACGCGCATTGAAAATGATTGGCCGCGGGTAATGAAAGAGCATGACGCGGCGGCGGTTCGAAAAGTGGAGGCCGATGATATTGTCTCGGTGCCCCCCGATGGATCTCTGACTACCAAAGATCAGGACATTAAGGACATGGAGGCGGGAAACCTATCTGCCGATTCCTGGGAACTCGCGGATTTGAAGGTAACCGTGCTGGACGCCAACGCCGCAGTAGCCAGCGGGCGCAGCATTATTAAAGGCGGAAAGTATAAAGCCTCAGACGGCAAGTCCAGGGACATTAGCGGAGAGTACCGGTTTGTCGACACCTTTGCGCGACGTGATGGCGCATGGAAATTAGTGGCGTCGGCGGCAGTGAAGGTCATGAATCTGGCACCGGCCGCATCGCCCACCGGCAAAGCATCACCGACACCCAAGGCATCGCCGGCCATCACTACTGCGTCGCCTGCTGCGAAGACTTCGCCGGCGCCGGCAGCGGCCAGGCCATCACCGACAATTCGGCCAAAGCCGGCGGTTTCGCCCATGCCGAAAGCAACGCCCTAGAGATTCTCGCGTCGCCAGCCATTCGCGACGTGGGGCCATTCCAACAAGCAAGGGCGCGACCTCAGGTCGTGCCCTTGCTTCGTGGAGGCCCGTTCTGATCTCTGACTTCTGATCTCTGACCTCTGACTTTGCTAGGACCAGATGCCCGGGATCGTTGCCGCGCACGCCGGGCAGTTTCCTTCCGGCGTCACTTTCATCTGCCGGATAACATAGCCGTAGCGCTCAACCAGTAACTCGTCGCAACTGGGGCAGTGGGTGTTTTCCCATCGCCCAACTTTTCCGGGAAGATTCCCCGCGTAAATGTAACGCAATCCCGCGGCGCGCCCGATCTCGCAAGCTCGGACCAGTTGTTCCGCCGTCGTATTGGCATTCTCCTTCATGTGATAGTCCTGGTGAAAAGCGGTCACGTGCCATGGGATATCGGGTGAAACAGAGGCGATGAAATCCGCGGCACTTTTCAGTTCATCTTCCGAATCATTAAAGCCGGGAATAACCAGGGTGACGATTTCTTCCCAGAAGCCGCGCTCATGGACCATCTTCACCGTATCGAGAATGTTATCCACCACACCACCAAGCTGCCGGTAGTTCTTGTCGCCCATCGACTTCAAATCGATCTTGTAGCAATCCGTCCAGGGCCGGATGTAGTCGAGCACTTGCGGAGTGGCGTTACCGTTTGAGATGAACGCCGTTCTAAACCCTGCCGGCTTCGCTTTCCGGAAAACCTCTACCGCCCACTCTGCCGTTATCAATGGCTCGTTGTAGCTGGTTCCTACCATTGAAGCGCCATACGCTTTGGCCATCGCGATCAGCCGGTCCGGCGTGACCATTGTGGGCGCAGTCCCCGCAGCATCATCGCGCAGCGCTTGCGACGTTAGCCAGTTCTGGCAGTACGCGCAGTGCAGATCGCAGCCCAACATGCCAAAGGTCAAAGTATCCGAACCCGGCATCGCGTGAAAGAACGGTTTCTTTTCCGTCGGGTCGCAAGCCAGCGCCGCGACATAGTTAACGGGCACGCGCAGGTGACCGGCTTCATTGAACCGAACCTTGCAAATACCGCGCTTGCCTTCCTTGATGAGACAGCGATGACCGCACGCGTAGCACTTCAGCGCGTTGCCGGGCAAGTGCTCGGTCAACTCTGCCGCGCCCTCCGTGGTCATTGTGTCCAGGATCTCTGCGAGTGAGGTGGCTGTTGTGCTAAGTGGCATAGTCCCGAAAAACCTCGTTCAATAGCGGAAATTCCGAGCAGGAATTATACTCCCTTGGATGCAGAAGCATGATTGTACGCTGCACGTTTAGGAGCGGGCTATCGCCCGCTCGGTCGGGCATTAGCCCGACTCTAAACAAGCGCGCCAAATGTCATTGAGATGATTATCGAAGAACTCACCGTCACTGCTTTTGAGCAACATACGCGCGTCCTGGGTTGCGAAAAAACCAGGCAGGCGATCTGCATCGACCCGGGCGATGACTCAGAAAGTATTGTTGGCGCGATCGACAAGCACGGGTTTTCTCTGCAGGCCATTGGCTGCACCCACGCTCATATGGATCACGTAGGCGGCGTGGCGGCCCTGAAAAGGCTGAAGCCCGACGCAAAGATCATCATCCATCCTGCCGACGAGTTCATCTACGGCCAACTGCCGCAACAACCAGAATGGATCGGGATTCCGCGATCGCAGTGGTCCGTGCTCGGTTTCGATTATGAGCAGCCGCCAAAGGTTGATGAGTATTGGAGCGACGGTCAGTCTTATCAGGTTGGCGAGCTCGAATTCAAAGTGATTCACTGTCCGGGCCACACCCCGGGGCACGTCGTGCTCTTCAATGAAAAAGAGAAGAAGGTGTTTGTCGGCGACGTGCTTTTCGCTGGTTCAGTCGGCAGGACGGATTTGCCGGGTGGATCGACTGAGCAATTGATGGACTCGATTATGAATAAGCTGCTGCCTCTGGGTGATGAGGTGGAGGTTTATTCCGGCCACGGCCCGGTTACTACTATCGGCCAGGAACGTCGCACCAATCCTTTTCTAACGGGGGCCTACCCAATTGGTCGTGGCAGCCGATTTTGATTACAGCAGGGAAGACTAGCGGCCTCGCAACTTGTTGGACTTCAGTTCGTCCCACTTGTCCTTCATCTCGCCGCTGAGCTGGCTGGGCAGGGTCTCGACCGGCAAATTATTTTCCGCGCAGAAGTGTCGCCACAGGATAAACCGCAGATCAAACTGACCAGTCTCGTCGGAAATCACATTATCCAGAGGCTCGTTTTCCGGCTTGCTCATAAAGACCTGCTCTCGCCTTTCTGAAACAACCAACCGTGATGCTCCATGAGTGTAACAAGTAAGAGATGACTTAATCCAATAGCGAAGCGCGCGCCGAGAATGATTTCATTGAACGCTCGTGGATCACAGGACCCAAGCTGGCTCTTCGGTGCTGCTGTAGTGGTTCAGTTTCCTCCAATATGGGTGAAACATAAGATCTACAGCAGTGAAGGCCGAACACTCTTTAGCCGCATTCATGCGGCTTTCCCGCAGGGTTATTAGACCGGGCGTTTTACGCCCGGGTCAGGACGCAGCGAAGTCCGAAAGCCCGTTTTTAACGGGCTTATCTTGGAGGGTTTAGCCGCAATAAAAAGTTCTTAATTAGAAGCACGCTGGAAGCGCGCTAATGGTCAGCGTGCGCCGCTGAACCAGCGCTAAAAAGCGCTGGTCTATTAACCCTTTGGGAAAGCCGTCTGAAGACGGCTGGAGCCCACGCAGCATCTATACATCTTCAAACTGCACCGGTACGGGATCTTCCAGCAAGTGGGGATTAGGCTACGCTTTTGTTATAATCGAAACGCTTCGCAAACGGGGGCGACAGGCTTCGACAGGAGTTCCTGACGTTGATTGTGATGCATGCCGGGCTACTCTATGCAGCTCGTTAAAACGCGTAGGGAAAAACAATTGCCAATAACAATGAATTGGCTCTCGCTGCCTAATTAGGTACCGAGCGTCTCCGCCGCAAGTTGCTCATGCGCGCGGATGGAGATGTCACCTTAGATGAGCTGGCCCATTCCTTCGGTCCGTGGGAATGGGCGAGAACAAAGTCGGACTAGCTCTTGCCGAGGTCTTGTCGCTTCACTTACTCGGCACAGAGCGAATTTTTGTCCGGGCGACATTAGTTGTCCGGGCAAGAAAGAGAAGCGACTAAGCATGTAGATTCCTTCGGCGTTGGCTTCTGGATCCGAGTTCGATTCTCGGCGCCTCCACCAAAAACATTGCCGATTTCCGATTGCCGATTTCCAATTTACGGGGCGAAAGAAAAGCCGCTCGGTGATTTCAGTCCGGATCAAAAACTTCCAAATCGGCAATTGGCAATCGGAAATTGGCAATGAACTCCCTTCCCATAGGCATTTTCGACAGCGGCGTCGGTGGCCTGACCGTCTACCGCGCGCTGCATGAGCGTCTGCCGGATGAACACTTCGTCTACCTCGGCGATACGGCGCGCGTACCTTACGGCACCAAGTCGCTGGCGACCGTTGAACGTTACGCCGTCGAGAACGCGCGCTTCCTCGAAGCGCACGGTATCAAGTTATTGGTCGTGGCCTGCAACACGGCGTCGGCGCTGGCGTTGCCCGCAATACGCGATGCAGTGGCGGTCGAAGTTGTCGGTGTGATCGAACCGGGAGCGCGTCAGGCTGTCGAAACTTCAGGCCCGCTGGGTAAAAAACGCATTGGCGTAATCGCTACCGAATCCACCGTGCAAAGTGGTGTCTATTCAAGCGCGATCCAAAAACTTGACGCTGCAGCTATTGTGATCGAGCGCGCCTGCCCGCTTTTTGTTTCGCTGGCCGAAGAAGGCTGGGCCGAGAGCGATGTGGCCCGCACTGTCGCCGCCGAATATCTCTCCGACCTGAAGCACAAGGGCATTGATTCACTGGTCCTCGGCTGCACCCACTATCCGATCTTGCATCAGGTGATCCAGGAAGCCATCGGCGATGAAGTGACTCTGATTGATTCCGGCGAGGCGGCGGCGCAGGACGTTGAAAACTGGTTGATGGGTTCAGCTTGCGCTCACGTTCCCCTGGAAGATCGTGCGCGCGAGCGGCGTCTGTGCGATGATTTGGACCACTTTTATGTGACCGACGCGGCTGAGCGCTTTGCGCGAGTAGCGGAGAGGTTTCTCGGTCATCCGCCTTCGGTTTTGGAAGCCGTGGAAGTTTGGGGGCATGATGAGCTACGTACGTTCTGACGGGCGCGATGCAAATGAATTGCGTCTGGTAAAGATAATCCCGGATTACTTGCCGCACGCCGAAGGCTCTGCCTTGATCGAAGTCGGACAGACACGGGTCCTCTGCGTTGCCACGGTTGAAGACAAATTGCCTCCGCATCTGCGCAGTCAGCGCGGCCGAGGTTGGATCACGGCCGAGTATGCAATGCTGCCGCGCGCTACCGCCCAACGCACGCCGCGCGAAACAGGGCGTGGCGGACTTTCCGGGCGCACCCACGAAATCCAGCGACTGATTGGACGCAGCATCCGCTCTGTGGCCAACATGAAGGCGCTGGGCGAACGCACCGTAACCCTTGACTGCGATGTGCTGCAGGCTGATGGCGGCACGCGCACGGCGGCGATCACGGGAGCTTACGTGGCGCTTGCCCTGGCCTGCCGCCATCTTCTGGCGCAGGGAAAAATCGCGCGCAATCCGTTGACTACAGAAGTAGCAGCGGTAAGTGTCGGCATCGTGGAAAAGAGCCCGCTGCTCGATCTTAAGTACGATGAAGATTCCTCAGCCGAAGTTGATATGAATCTGGTGTGCACGGGTGACGGCCGCTTCATAGAAGTGCAGGGCACCGCGGAAGGATCACCTTTTTCCCGGCAGGAACTGGACATGCTTTTGGCGCTAGGGGCGGAGGGGATCGAGCGGCTGATTCAGATTCAGCGCGCTGCCCTGGGGCAATCCACCGGGAATGCCGCTTAACAAGGACAACAGGGGATGACTCGCACGCATCCAAGCAGTAACATAACGCGTCAGAACCGCCTGCGGTAGCGGGCGGTTGATCTATCGGTTCGACATGCTTGATAGCTTTGTTCAACCGCCCGCTACCGCAGGCGGTTCTGACAAGCTTCAATGCTCGAACTCTGAAGCATCCCGGGTGCCGCCGGAGTTATCTATAAAAGCGCGATTGCTTAACCGATAAAAAATGGAGTTATGAAATCCCAACAGGAGTTATGAAATCCATGCCCCGTCTCACCATTCTTATTGCCGCTATGATGTTTGCTTCTTTGGTGGCCCTGGCCCAAACGCAAACCTTTTCCAGTGACAAAGTTGATTACCGCCTGGAGCTGCCTTCGTCAACCTGGAAGGTAGTTTCTGAACCTGATGCCAGTCACCAACACGCCGAATTCATTTACGGTGATCGCAATGATGGCCATTTGCGCATACGCAAAGACATGCTCGAATCAGGCTTAACTGTTTCTGAGTTCGCCCGGCGTGATCAGGAGCAGAAGGTCCGTTTCCTGCCCGGTTATATTGACGGTAAGGAAGAACGCTTTTCTGGTCGTTTGAATGGCGTGACCATTTCCTTCGAATACACTGCCGCCGGTAAGCCGATGGAAGGACGCACTTACTATCTGCAGGCTGACAGCCACACAATCTATGCGCTGCGCTTTACCGGAACGCGCGACAAACTTGCTCGCATCCGCAACCAGACCGATTTAATAGCGCGCAGCTTTCAACTGAAGTAGGTCGACCTCTCCGATCTTTTTTCGCCCTTTCATTCATGCCGCTGCCGTCACAGATCAAGTTGCCTTTAATGAAGTGTCACTAGGCGTCAGATCAAGAGCCTCGACAATTCTCGTGAAGGGAATCTGCGCCGCTGAGCCTGGGTCCAATCCTTCCTTTCGATCAATTGAGCAATCTTGGTTGCCAGCTTTGCTTTCAAAAGGCGCTCTTCCGCGTCTTGGAAACCGAGATCGGCAAAGACATTGCCGCTGCTTGTCTCAACCTTCTCACTGTTCGTCTTCGATTTTCGAGCCTTAGTTGCTTTGTCCCTTGCTTTCATCTCTCACGCCCTCTGGTTCTGACCGCGGATTGTTATTTCCAATTTGGCGGACATGATAATCGTGTCCCATCGGCTAGAGCAACAGTGTCGTCAAACCTACTAGTCTCCAGATGTTTCTCTTTCATTTTGTAATGGAAGTCGGCTGTTTGCTTAAAGTCCTCTGAGGCACGACCAATTGGAAGTACGACGCCAATAGGCTTCGTCGGAAAGGTTGCTTGAACCGCTTTCACTGCGGGCGTGAGATCCGTATCCCCAGAGATGATTATCGCTTTATCATACGAGTCTGAGACCGCCAGCCGGAACAAATAGATCGCGATGTTCACGTCAGTTTGCTTCTCCTCAACGGATCGGAAATGCCTTCGACACAAGGGGCAGTATCGATCCTTTCTCTTGAACTCTCCATAAACCACACTAACGCCTTCCGCTTCTTGAGCCTTGATGAAGAGCCGGTGACGAGACACTTTTCCTGGGTCCCAGGTTGCCAATGTCGTGAAATAATAGACAGCCTCGAGTGAGTCCTTCTTGTCGGTCACAAAGCACTTCGATAATTTCGCCAGATTGATCCACTTGTACTTGTGATATTCCCTCCGATAGTCGAGGGCGTGGTAGAGATTGAAGCCATCAATCAGGAAGACGATTCGGCTCATGCAAGCAGGCGAACTTAGGCCAGACAAAATTAAACCCAGCCCCACTAGGAGGCTGGGGCCAGCAGTTTGGGCTTGCGCCCAACCTAACTGGGATGATCTGTGTGCATGTTACGGTCGTAAGAGTCCTTTGTCAAGGAGTTCTGCCTTGAGTTTTGCCCCGTCCAAATTCACGGTTTCTGTTGAGAAATCAATGCCTTAGGTTTTGATTTTGTCATGAGTTTTGCCGGTCAGATATTTCGCTTTCGCTTTCACGCCTGAGACCAACACACTCCGCAAGAAACACGGTGTGCCTCTCCCGCCGGATGAGCAGGCCAGGCTGGAACGGAAGCTGGAGCCGGTTGCGCAAGGACTACCCGAATCAGCGAGGACATCAGCGTGGATAAGAGGAGAGGCGATGTCAGTTGAGCGCGCAATCGAGTATGCACTGGCTACTGAAGCTGTTTGATCTCCTGGAAAAAGAGCGGGGGCAAGCCCGCCTTCCTGACTGCAAGTCTTCCCAGTTGAAACTTTGATACTCGAAATTTGATGTTTGACTCAACGTTCCTGAATTGCAGTCAGGAAGGCGGGCTTGCCCCCGCTCTTTCCAGTAACGGAACGATACTTGACAAGGAATCATAAGCTACTAAACTTATCGCCTACCCAGGCTGATCTTCCAGCGTCGAAAGGAGGGGACCGATGCCCCGCTTCATGGTGACACGGACGTTGCCGCCTCTCAATCCTGAACAGCTCAATGCGGTCGGTAAAAACGTCGTCGCTTCATGCGACCGAATGGGAATGCAATGGATACGCAGCCACGTGACTGCAGACGGAAAGCATTCTTTTTGTGAGTTTGAGGCGCCCAGTGCTGAGGCCTGCCGCCAGCATGCCGAGCTGGCAGGGTTGCCGGTCGATGATGTCATTCCGCTCGGCATGGAGATTGGCCCCAGTCAGTTTAAGTAGTTTCCCTTCACGTCTATCCAGGATCAATCAGGCAATGAATTCGCGGCTTCTTCGTTCGATCGGGTTGTCGGCCGCTATCGCCCTCCTCTATTTTGCGGCGGCCGAGTGTGGCTTGTCTCTGGCGTCGGTCCATACCAACGTCTCTCCCGTCTGGCCGCCAACTGGAATCGCCATCGCGGCCCTGCTGTTGTTAGGTTATCGAGTCGCGCCGGGTATTCTTCTCGGCGCCTTTCTGGCAAATCTAAAAACAGACGTAAGCATAACGACCGCGGCCGTCATCGGATTGGGCAATACCGCTGAAGCCCTCTGCGCCGCTTTCCTGGTCATTCGTTTTACCGGAACGCGCATCCCACTCTATCGTGCCAGGCACGTCGTAAAGTTTGCGATTTTCGCTGCGGTGTTTAGCCCGATGATCAGTGCCACTGTGGGCAGCACAGCCTTGTGCCTGAGTGGGGCTGCACGATGGGAAAACTACTCTACGCTTTGGCTAACATGGTGGCTGGGCGATGGCGTCGGCGCATTGGTAGTAGCACCGTTGCTTCTGGCCTGGGGATCGACGTTGAGCGCCAAATGGGAATCAAACAGATTGTTGGAGGGTTGCCTGTTGATTCTTTCGCTCGCGGTCATTTCCATGTTCGTCTTTGGCGGATGGTTTCCTTCCATCGAAAAGAATTATCCGCTGGCCCATCTCGTTTTTCCCTTTTTCATCTGGGCAGCGTTCCGCTTTCGCCAGCGCGGTGTGACGATGACGATCGCTGTCCTGGCAGGGATCGCTCTCTGGGGAACTGCCCATGGCTTTGGCCCTTTCATACATAACACGCCGAATGAGTCTCTACTCTTGCTGCAAGCTTTCATGGGCACCATCACGCTTACGGCGTTAGTGCTCGCCGCCATTGTGGGTGAGCGAAAAAAGGTCGAAGAAGAGAAGACCCTGCTTGCTGCGCAAGTCGAAACTGAACGCCAGCGCCTGAACAACATCGTCGCCAATGTGCCTGGCGTAGTATGGGAGGCATGGGGCCATCCAGATACCGGCACGCAACGAATTAACTATGTCAGCGATTATGTGGAGACGATGCTCGGCTACAGCGTCGATGAGTGGCTGGCCACACCAAACTTTTGGCTGTCGATAGTTCATCCCGAAGATCGAGAACAAGCTGCCCGCGCGGCCGCGGCAACGTTTGCCAGCGGGAAAAAAGGGACGAACCAGTTCCGCTGGGTCGCAAAAGATGGCCGGGTGTTGTGGGTCGAAGCGCAGTCAGTAGCAGTATGTAATGAAGAGGGGCAGCCGGTAGGAATGCGCGGCGTCACTATGGATATTACGGAGCAAAAGTTGGCTGATGAAGAGCGGGGAAGGCTTTTGCAACTGGAGCACGCGGCCCGCAACGAAGCTGAGGAAGCCAATCGAATCAAGGACGACTTTCTGGCGACGTTGTCGCACGAACTGCGCACACCTTTGACTGCAATGCTTGGCTGGTTGGGAATGATGCGCGGCAAGAGCCTGGACGAACCGACATCAGCGTATGCATTCGAAGCGGTCGAACGTAATGCCAGAATGCAAGCCCAGTTGATCGAGGATCTCGTCGATATTTCCCGCGTTGTCTCAGGAAAACTTAAACTGAATGTGCGCCCGATGGACCTGACACCGGTTATCGAAGCGGCCGTAGACGCTGTTCGACCTGCGGCCGAGGCCAAACAAATCTCGATTCAGATTACCTGGGAACCTTTCATCGGTCCGGTATCGGGCGATCCAACGAGGTTGGAACAGGTAATCTGGAATCTGCTGTCGAATGCAGTGAAGTTCACGCCAAATGAGGGATCCGTACAGGTGCATCTGGGACAAGACGAGTCGTCAGCCGTGATTGCTATACGCGACAACGGTATCGGCATCCGGCCGGAATTTCTCCAGCACGTATTCGAAAGATTTCGCCAGGCGGACTCGACCACCACGCGAGCTCATGGCGGGCTGGGGTTGGGACTCGCCATCGTTCGCCATCTGGTTGAACTGCATGGCGGATCGGTTTCGGCGGAAAGCGCGGGCCAGGATCAGGGCGCGACGTTTACGGTTCGCCTGCCCCTTGCAACCGCGCGAACACCACAAAGCAGTCTGCTTCGTACTCCCAATTTGGAGGACGATCCGTCAGATAGGACCGGGCGTGCTCTGAATGGCGTGCGCGTCTTGCTGATTGAGGATGAAGCCGACACACGAGCATTGCTGGCTTTGCTTCTGGAACGGGAGGGCGCTGAGGTAGAACAAGCTGCCACGGCGGAAGAGGCAATAGCGCGGCTTGCGACGTTTACTCCTCATGTGCTCTTGAGCGATATCGGTCTGCCTCTTGAAGATGGCTATGAATTCATCCGTAAACTGCGATCATTTCCCCTGGAGGCGATCAGACAGATTCCCGCTATTGCCCTGACAGCCTATGCCACGGAAAAGGACCGCGAGCTGGCGCTGGCGGCCGGTTATCACCTCCATTTGACTAAGCCGATCGAGCCCCCGGAATTGATTGAAGCCATCGAACGCCTGGCGGGAAGACTGCGCGTTCCGTGAAGTGCCTGAGAAGTCAGCAAACATTTCATCGGAGCAGAATGAAGATACGGCTGCTTAGCGTGCCAGCTTTGGTTGGGTCTTTTACTAACGAAAGATTGCGAAGATGCACCGTTGCCATTGGGCCAGGACTGACCTCTCGATTGCCTATCACGACCGGGAGTGGGGCGTGCCGCAGCATGATGACCCGGTGTTGTTCGAGTTCCTGATCCTGGAGGGGGCGCAGGCAGGCTTAAGCTGGGAAACGATTCTTAAGAAGCGTGATAATTATCGCGCGGCCTTCGACGATTTCGATGCGCGAAAAATCGCGAATTACGATCGCCGAAAAGTTTCTCAGCTACTTGCCAATCCCGGCATCATTCGCAACCGTCTGAAGATCGCGGCGGCAATTCAGAACGCGCGATCGTTCCTGGAAGTGCGGAAAGAGTTCGGCAGCTTCGACAGTTACGTCTGGGCGTTTGTCCGGGGAAAGCCTTTGAGAAGGAAACGCGGAGTTGCGCAGGCGCCCGCAGTCACAAGAGAATCCGAAACACTCAGTCGCGACCTTTTGCGGCGCGGCTTCAAATTCGTTGGCCCTACGATTTGCTACGCCTTTATGCAGGCAGTAGGAATGGTCAACGATCACGATCCAAATTGTTTTAGATACAAGGAAATTCATTAGTGTCCTAGTTTGCGTTTGTTGTTCTCGCCTACTTCCCTCCCTCTGGGAGGGTTGGGGAGGGCCTGGCGTGTCGCCTCCGTCGCAAGAAATACGCGCGGCCTCGATGGCCGCGCGTCGTTACGATCAGGGCACCCCAACCCCGGGAGTAGAATTACCGCGCACATATTATTTTTGGTCTCAGAATTGGGTATGCCGAGTTCGAGCATTCAAAAACAGCGCGCGGCCATCGAGGCCGCGCGTCAATAAAATGTTTGATTGATTCGCCGTAGGCCCTCCCCTGACCCTCCCACAGGGAGGGAGAATAGAAAGGAAGTGAAGTTACGGCACTACCGGAATTCGCTGAGCTTGAGTATTCTAACCGGAGATCGTTAAGACGACTTTACCGAAACTTTCGTTCGATTCCAGTCGTTCGTGCGCCGCGCGCACGGCATCAATAGAATAAACGCTGTCTACAATCGGACGGACCATGCCGCGCGCCAGGAGCGGCACCACCTGTGCGGCGAAAAGACTGGTGGCGAGCGCTTTTTCTTCCGTCGTGCGAGCGCGCAAGAGTGTGCCGACAAGGCGCGCACGTTTTCCCATTACCATTGAAAGATCCAGCTCGGCTTTGGCGCCGCTGGTAGTACCCACAAACATCAGGCGACCTTTCGACGCCAGCGAGTCCAGGTTCGCTTTCAAATAAGCAGCACCCACCAGATCGAGAATCACGTGAACGCCGGCGCCCGAGGTCGACTCGCGCACAGCTTGCGCGAACTTATCCGGAGTGTTGCCCACCTCAATCGATTCATCCAGGCCCAGCGACCTGGCTTGCTGAAGTTTCTCGGCGGTGCGTGATGTTCCGTAAACCGTTGCGCCGGCTACATGTGCCAGTTGAATTGCCGCGGTACCTACGCCCGAGCCCGCTGCATGAATCAGGACGCGCTCGCCCATCTTCAGTTTTGCCTGGGTGAACAACGCATCGTGCGCGGTGATGAAAACTTCCGGAACGGCAGCCGCTTCCGTCCAGTTGAGGTTCGCGGGAATTTCGGCGAGCGTGCTTTCGGGAACCGTTACATACTGTGCTTGCGCCCCGCCCCCGGTGATGCCGAAAACGCGCTGGCCCGTTTTCCACGCCTGCACTTCATCGCCCACTTCGTCCACCTCGCCGGCGAACTCGAGACCGGGAATGTTTGCGGGAAATCCGGGCGGCGCGGGATAGCGACCCAGACGCTGGAGGATGTCAGCACGATTCAACCCGGCGGCGTAAACTCGCACCCTAACGCGATTGGCAGTTGGGCGCGGAGGATCCGGAACCTGGCGCACTTCGAGTCCTTCAACTCCACCGTGCGTGACGATGGTGACAGCTTTCATAAGAGCGGACCTCGTTGCTGAGCGAGCCTCGTGCTTCACTTTTCTGTTAGCGCTGCATCGCCGCAGGTGATCGCAGCGAGTTCACTTTTTTCGCAAACTGAAAAAGAAACCGATCGCGTCGCAGAATTTCCGTGCGATTCAAAGCATATAGATCGATCCGGTCTGCTGGTCCATAAATGGTCGTGAAAGCCGCGGTGTGACCAGCTTCGCTGATTATTTTTTTTGCCTCGTCGGAGAAATAGCCGGCGGGATAGGCAAAGGTCCGGCAAGGCTTCTGGGTTAGCTCCTCGATTTGTTTCTTTGCTTCTTCAACCTCCAACTTTACTTCTTCCCGGGAGAGTTCGGGCAAGAGTCTATGATTCAGCGAGTGTGACCCGAACTCAATCCCGTGCCGCGACATCTCCAGAATCTCTTCGCGCGAGAGATGGGCGCGCGGGCCTTCGCCTTCGGCCGCCGCCTTCGTGGATTTCTCGCCAATGACCGAAGGAATGATGAAGATAGTGGCCTTGATGCCCAGGTCCCGCAGAATCGGAAAGGCGTTCGTATAGTTATCTTTCCAACCGTCATCAAACGTTAGGGCGATTCCGTTGTCAGGAAAGACACCGTTTTGTTGATAGTGCTCGATCAATTCCGAAGCCCGGTAGAAAACAAACCCCTTCCTCTTCAGATAAGCCAGTTGCCGAGCGAATCTTCGTGGCGGAGTGAAGCCGCCGCGCACCAGAGAGTCAGGCGCCGGCTTGTCGATCTTGTGATAGAAAATAACCGGAATGACCATAGTTAAGCGTTAGTGATTTTAGTGTGACTTTGTGATTCCGGATAAGCGGTGGCATGCCCCCTTCCTGACTGCAAGTATCAACGGTTAGATATTGGGCTCCTCAAAAATACTGACATCCGAGTCGGCGCGGCTGAGAAACCAGTTGCCAGGATCGTACATTAACTCTCGTCGCGTAGGAGAATAGACCATGAATTCCGGGGAAGTTTTGATGCGCCAGAATCCCAACTGCTGCAAACATGCTTCGACCCGAGGCTCGAGGACATCGGCTACCAGGCTGCCGGCGCGTCTTTCGATAGCGAGCCGCAGAGCGGCTTTCAAAAGTTCGTCAATCACGTCTTCGGCATGGCTCGCATCGTAACAGATGTCGCTAATCGCGGCCTTGGATGGCCCACCGTGTTCTGCTTTTCGGAAGAACAGGACGACGTACCCTGATAGTTGTCCCTCTTTGTATAGGCCCAGCACCTCGAACTTTTTCCCCGGTTGCTGCATGAACTGCCACCGCAGAAATCGCGAGCTACGAATCACAGCGCAAGGCCATTGCCGGGAGACTGTTTGCCATAGGTCGTCGAAAGACGCATCGAAATTTGTAACTTCGCGCACGGCGAAGCGAGCGTTCGGGGACGCCTGCGCTATTCCGGACCGAAAAGGAGCGTAGGCGAGATTCGCCAGCGCGCGCAACGGCGCAACAGTGGACAGCTCTTTCAGCGCCTGGCCCGGATAAAGTACTCGCTGGTAACGATGGACAGCTCCCATCGGCACCCAGTCAAGGCTGCGGAGGACGTTACCGGATTGTTCATTGAAACCCAGAGCGAACATTGTCGGGTAAGTTTGCCGGGCCAGCAGGAGCAAGCGCTTGCCCAGCTTTTGTCCACGGTATTCCGGGAACAGAATGAAATCCAGAATCCAGATCGCCCGCCTGGTTTCTTCCTGGACTTTGAGTTCCACCAGAATCGTTGCTGCCTGGCCCACCACCCGGTCACCATCCTTCACGAGCCAGAGTGGAATATCATTCAGCGAAGTGTATGGGTTTTGCAGGTAATGCCATTTCCAGAAGGCGGGATCGCTTTTGCGCGGCTCGTTAGCATAAGCAACGCGGAGAAAAGAGAGCAGTGCCTCCTGATCCGACAACTCAAACTGTTTGATTTGAACGTCGTGGGGCATGGACCTGAGGGCTGAAGCGTTTCTGAGCATATTCGCAGTCAGGAAGGCGGGCTTGCCCCCGCTGCTTTTGTTAGCTCGGCTGCTTCAGATATGGGAGCAAGGGAAAGCAGCGGGGGCAAGCCCGCCTTCCTGACTGCAAGTGTTCCAAGTTGATTCTTGATCTTACTTGGTCTCGCGTACCTGCAACCGCGTCTTTGGTGTTATTTCAAATCAATCTGCGCGCGTGGGCCAGGACATTCCCGATATTGAATCCCAGTTCGCGCATAGCGACGTCGCCGGGCGACGATCCGCCGAAGCGATCCAAACAGATCACATCTCCCGTGGGCCCAACCCAGCGATCCCAGCCCTGACGCACACCGGCTTCGATTCCTAGACGAGCTGTAACTGAAGGCGGCAAGACTTGATTGCGATAGTCCTCAGGTTGCTCTTCGAAAAGTTCCCAGCACGGCATCGACACGACGCGCGTGGGCGTACCTTCCTGCTGCAAAGTCTCGCGGGCCTCAAGCGCAAGCGAAACCTCCGAGCCGGTGGCCAGCAGGATTAGTTTAGAACTCACCTGGTCGCTACTCTTCGTGCCGACGTCGTTTTCATCGGACGCGTTTGGAGCCCTCCCTGACGGTCGGGCTTCTGCTTCAGCCAATATGTAGGCGCCGCGGCGCAAGCCTTCCGCGGAAGAGTAACGCGTGCGATCAATCAAAGGCACTTTCTGTCGTGTCAACGCCAGCGCCGTGGGAGCTTTGCGCCGGAGGATAGCGATGCGCCAGGCTTCGCGCACTTCATGGACGTCAGCGGGCCGAATTACAAACAGATGCGGAATGGCGCGCAGAGCCGAGAGGTGTTCGATAGGCTGGTGAGTCGGGCCGTCTTCGCCCAGTCCAATTGAATCGTGCGTGAACACATAGATCACCTGAACTTCGGAGAGGGCCGCCAGGCGAATTGACGGACGCATGTAATCAGAAAAAGTCAGGAAGGTGCCGCCGAAGGGAATCAATCCGCCGTTCAGGCTCAACCCCGTAAGCGTCGCGCCCATCGCGTGCTCCCGCACTCCGAAGTGAATAATGCGGCCATCATAGCTGCCCGGTTCGAAGTCACCGCCCCCTTTAATGTCGGTATTATTCGAAACCCCAAGATCAGCGGAGCCGCCAATCAGCATCGGCAGGTGCGGCGCCAGTGCGTTAATAACTTCACCGCTGGCCGCGCGCGTCGCCATTGGTTTGGCAGCTTCGAATGATGGCAGATGCGTTTCCCAATCTTTCGGCAGATCGCCGCTCATCACCGTGCGCCACATGCGTCCCATCTCGGCGTGCTTCTCTGAATACCTTTCGATGAGCGCGGTCCATTCTCTTTCCCGCTGTTCGCCATGCTGAACGGCTTCGCGAAAATGATTCAATGCTTCTTCGGGAACGAAAAACTGTTTGTCTTCCGGCCAGTCGAGATGACGTTTTGTCTCGCGCACGGCCTCTTCACCCGGCGCGTCGCTGTGGGCTTTGCGCGTCCCCGCGGTCGGCATGCCATAGCCAATCGTCGTCTTCACGGAAATCAGCGAAGGCTTTGTGCCCACTGACTGCGCGTCGCGAATCGCAGCTTCGATTGCGTCCGTGTCGTTTCCATCTTCGACTGTCAACGTATGCCAGCCATAAGCTTCAAAGCGTTTGGGCACATCTTCGCTGAACGCAAGCTTTGTAAAACCTTCGATGGTTACCTGGTTGTCGTCGTAGAGATAGATCAGCTTGCCCAGTTTCAGGTGCCCGGCGAGTGATGCTGTTTCTGACGCGACCCCTTCCATCAAGTCGCCGTCGGAGACAATCGCATACACGTGGTGATCGATGATGGGGAAATCGTCTTTGTTGAATTTAGCAGCCAGATGCGCAGCGCCCATTGCCATGCCCACACCATTGGCAAAGCCCTGGCCCAGGGGACCCGTAGTGATCTCCACTCCCGGAGTCAAACCGTACTCAGGATGTCCGGGTGTTTTCGAGCCCCACTGGCGAAAGTTTTTGATTTCATCAAGAGAAAGATCGTAGCCGGTCAGGTAAAGCAAAGAGTAGAGCAGCATCGAGCCGTGACCGGCGGAGAGTAGAAACCGATCACGATTTTCCCACTTCGGATTCTTTGGATTGTGCCGCAGAAATCGCGTCCACAGGACGTACGCCATCGGGGCGGCGCCCAGGGGCAGGCCGGGATGCCCCGATTCGGCCTTCTGCACCGCATCAAGCGAAAGCGTGCGAATAGTATTAATGCAAAGCTGATCGATTGTCCTGGTTTGATCGTTCATCTGCGGCGTGGACGCGCTCATTCGTTTTGACTCCAGCGTCGGTTTTGAATCTCTTAGCTTCGGTTTGCTTTTCGGAGAAATACTAGCACGTTTGGGTAATGGATTCTGCTTGCTTGAGCTTCTTTTCATGAGCGACTACTATTTCCCTTATGCCATTAACTCTTGAACAACTCACCGAAGAAGCAATGCGGCTTCCAGTCGCCTCAAGAATCTTGCTCGCTGACAAGCTCGTCGAGAGCCTGGATTTCGAGGAACTTGATGAGATTCAGCGACTCTGGACGGCAGAAGCGATTCGACGTCGGGATGAAGTTCGCTCCGGTCAGGTACAGGCTGTTCCGGGCGAGGAGGTGCTCGATGAGGTTCGCCGCCTGGTTGGGCGATGAACTATGATTTCCACCCGGAGGCGCGCCTGGAATACCGCGAGGCTGCGACATTTTACGAGAGCCGCCGTTCTGGTCTCGGCTCCGCATATACGATCGAGGTTGAGGCTGCTATTAAACGGATACTGGAAGCATCTGATCGCTGGCGAGTTATCGAACAAGACGTCCGTAGATGTCTCACTCACGCGTTTCCTTTTGGCATTCTCTACACGGTCGACCCAGACTCTAATCTAACCATCGCTGTTATGAACCTGCGCCGAAAACCAGGCTATTGGCACAGCCGTCTCTCTCGTCCAAATATTTAGCAAGGTGATCGGTGGGGACACTTATGAGTCGCGCACAATTTGATCAAACCGCTTGCGATGCGCTGGCTCAGTGTGTTCGAGACATAGAAAAAGACACTGACGCCGAGATCGTCATTGTCGTGCGGGCCCGTTCCGGATCATACCGTCAGGCCGATTACCTGTTCGGCAGCATCCTCAGTTTCGCCGGACTGCTGTTCGTTTTATTCTCCCCTTTCAACTTTCACCAGTACTGGGTTCCGGTTGACGTGGCCTTGCTTTTCGCCGGCGGCGTTTACCTTTCTTCACGTTTTAATAGCATCAGACGTTTGTTGACCACCAAAAAGTTTCGTGCCCTCGCGGTGCGGACCGGCGCCGCAGCCATGTTTTATGAAGCTGGAATCGCCAACACCAGTGCCGAAATGGGCGTGCTGGTTTACCTCTCGCTTTTGGAGCGGCGGCTCGAGCTGATTGCCGATCGCGGGGTGTTGAAGGCCGTCCCTGCTCTGGAATGGAACAAGTCGCTCTTCAATCTACGCCAGGCCGGACGCCATCCTGACTTAAAAGTCCTGAACCAGGCCATGTGTGAACTGGGCGCGCTGCTCGCCAAACATGTGCCGGCCACTGGCGAGAACCCGAACGAGCTTCCGGACGTGCCGCGCTTCGAGTTGAAATGACGACGCGACCTCATCGCTATCTGCGGTTTACTCCAGCGCTGCTGGTATTTCTTGCCGCGGCGTTCACAGCTTGCGCTTTGTTTCCCCTGGAGGCTTGGGCACGCGTCGGTGGCGGCGGATCTTATGGTGGCGGTGGCGGCCATGGTGGTGGTGGTGGAGGCGCCGGACTTGCCTATCTGATTATTCAAGTAGTTCGCCTGCTGGTTTATCTGACGATTGAGTATCCTGCGATTGGAATCCCGCTCGATATTATTGTCGTTGGCGCGCTCATTTATCGCTTCACGCGCCCTCGGAAGAAAAGGGCCGAGGTGTACTCGTCTTCGGTCCTGGGCTTGGCTGCGTCCGGCGCGGGGGCAACTGAGCGGCAGCAGAGTGTGGCGCAGCAATTCGATCAACTGCGCCGATTCGATCCTAATTTTTCTGAAATTATCTTTACGGATTTCTGTTACGCGCTTTACGCGCGAGCACACGATGCGCGCGGTCACGGGGCGCCGGCGCTAAACCTGTTATCGCCGTATCTCAGCCAGCAGTCACGCAGCGCGCTGTTGCAGCGCAACCCGCCCAACCTCCAATCTGTTGAAGGAATTATTGTGGGCTCAATGCAGGTGGCGAACGTGGCCGGGCTGGCGACGCCGCTGGTGCGGATCGGTCTCGAGTTTGAAGCAAACTATACGCAGATAGTTTCGGATGACAAGAACGCAAAGGGCGCGCGAAACGAGATGAGCTACTACGTGCGCGAACGTTGGGAGCTCGAGCGCAAACGCGATGTGCTTTCGCCGCCTCCGGCGCAGGCCACGGCGTTGCATTGTCCCCGCTGCGGAGCGCCGCTCGAGCAGGACAACATCGGAGCCTGCAAGTTCTGCGGCACCAAGATAGACAGCGGCGAGTTTCAATGGTACGTCCGCGCGATTACCCTGGTGACCAGCGAAGCCAAAGGCCCGTTGCTGACTTCCAACGTTCCGGAAGTGGGCACTGATTACCCGAGCGTTGTGCAACCTGCGTTTGCAAGTGTGCGGGCCGCTTTTGAACATCAGCATCCCGAATTTTCCTGGGGCGAATTCCAGGCCCGCTCCCGTTTGATTTTCACCGAGCTTCAGACAGCATGGTCCACCCTGGAATGGGAACGGGCTCGACCGCACGAAACTGACAATATTTTCCAGATGCATCTTTACTGGATCGAGGCGTACAAGCGGCAGGGTCTGCGCAATGCACTCGACAGCGGCACGATCACTGCCATGCAGCCAGTGAAGATCAAGCAGGACGCGTTCTACAATGCCATCACACTTCGCATCTGGGGTGCCGGTTATGATTACACGGTCGATACGGCCGGGCGCGTTGTCAGTGGCTCAAAAAACAATCTGCGACGGTGGAGCGAGTACTGGACGTTCATACGTAACGCGCAGGCAAAGCCTTTGCCCACGCGGGCTGACCTGAACTGTCCGAATTGTGGCGCTACGCTCAAGGTGAATCTCGCCGGCATCTGCGAGTTTTGTGGCGGCAAAATAACTTCCGGCGACTTTGACTGGGTGCTGTCGCGTATCGAGCAGGACGAATCCTATGCCGGCTGACATCTCTTTTGCCGCATGCGACATCGAAGAAAGCCACAGTTTCCTATAATCTTGGAATTCGAACATGGAGTCTTTCTTGTGAAGCGTAACCTCTTAATATTTGTGCTTGCCTGGTCCCTGTTTGTACCTTTTGCGGGGCGGATTACGCCTGCCGTTGCCAGTGTGGCCCAGGCCCCGGTCGCCTCGGCGCAGCAACAAGCCACAGCGCAAGCTACAGCGCAAGCCACAGCGCCGGCGCGCCCGGCCCAATCCCTGATCGTCAGCCGGGAACTGGCGAATGGTCTGGAAGTGATAATTGTGGAAGACCATTCGGTGCCAATCGTGACCATCGAGCTGGCTGTCAGAAACGGCTCATTCACCGAGCCCCCCGAATTGAACGGCCTGTCGCATCTTTACGAACACATGTTCTTCAAGGCCAACCGGGCCATAGCAAATGCTGAAGACTATCTGCAAAAGATCGGACAACTGGGCATTGCCTATAACGGCTCGACGCGTGAAGAGGTCGTCAACTATTACTTCACGACCACGACTCCGAATCTGCGTCCGGCGATGAACTTCATGCGCGACGCCGCTCGCTATCCACTCTTTGACAAAGGCGAATTTGAGCGGGAACGCGAAGTAGTAATTGGCGAGATTGATCGCAACGAGTCGAACCCTTTCTATTATTTGAACAAAGAGATGAACGATCGGCTCTTTTACAAATATCAGAGCCGCAAGAACCCGCTGGGAAATCGCCAGACCGTCTCGACAGCGACGACGGACATGATGCGTCTGATTCAGGGCCGATACTATGTGCCCAACAACTCCGCGCTGGTGGTGACCGGTGACGTGCAGCCGGAGGAGATTTTCAAAATGGCGCAGGAGTTTTACGGAGACTGGCCGCGGCGCGAAAAAGATCCCTTTGTTGAATTTCCCCTGGTGGAGCATCCGGCCTTGCCAAAAAGCGAAGGTGCACTCGTCAAGCAGGATGTGAAGAACGTCGTTATTGGCATCGGCTGGCACGGGCCTTCAATCGGCAAAGATAATCCGGGGACCTATGCGGCGGACGTTTTCTCTTTCATTCTGACGCAGCCTAATTCGCGTTTTCAGCGCGCCCTGGCGGACAGCGGCGTAGTCAACGCCGTCACCATAGGCTATTACACCCAGCGCAACGTGGGCCCTATTCAGATCCTGGCGCAGACCAGTCCCGATAAGGCGCGCGCCGCAATTCGCGCCATCTATAACGAGGTGGCGCATTTCAATGACAAGGACTATTTCACCGACGACCAGCTTGAAAGCGCCAAAGCCCTGCTTGAAGCTGACGATCTTTACTCGCGGGAAAAGCTCAGCGAGTACTCGCACACGCTTTCGTTCTGGTGGTCCTCGACCGGAATAGATTATTTTCGTGGTTATCTGGGAAATCTGCACCGCACCTCGCGAGCAGACATCAGCCGCTACGTTACAACCTACATTCAGGGCAAGCCACATATTGGCTTGGCCTTGATCTCTGAAGAAGCTCAGCAACAGATTCAATTGAAGCCAGAGGAGTTAATTGGACAATGAGGAGAACAGCAAGCAGGCAATTGACAGCAGGGTGCACCGAGCGAGCTAACTTTAGTTGTGACTTTGAGCGTTCGGTGGTTGCTCTTTTCCTGGCCGCGGTACTGGTGGTGGCGGCGTTCTTCTCCAGTAGCCCCGCGACCGCATTTGCGCAAGGCGCAGAGAAGCCGAAGATTACCCAGGAAGAGAAAGCATCCCGGGAGGCTCCGCAAACTGAAGCGAGTCAATCAGACGCCGAACGTCAAGCCGCGGTTTCTGCTGCCGCGCTGGTCACGGAGTTTGATGTCAATGGCTTGAAGGTGCTCGTCAAACGCCGTACCGGCAGCCAGACGGTTGCCGGCGGACTTTTCCTGCGCGGCGGCTCCCGTAACATCTCTGCGGAAAACGCCGGGATCGAATCCCTGATGCTGGACGTCGCGAGCGAAGCCAGCGTTAATTACCCTCGCGAGCGAATGCGCACGGAGCTGTCGCGCATGGGTACCGTAATGGGCTCGAGCGAAAACTACGATTACTCCGTCCTGTCGTTCACGTCTACCCGTCCAAACTTCGATCGTTCGTGGGACATGTTTACCGATATAGCGCTCCGTCCGTCCTTTACCAAAGAAGATTTTGATCTGGTAAAGAATCGCCAGCTTTCCGCTTTGCGAGATGATTCGGACGATCCTGATACCTACCTTCAGCGACTCCAGGAACGCGTGGCCTATGCCGGGCATCCTTATCTTAATCGCCCACAGGGGACGGTCGAATCCGTGTCACGGTTGACGCTTGAAGACGTTCGCCGTTATCACCGGCAAACAATGGAAACATCGCGCCTGTTGCTGGTGATTGTCGGCGATCTTGACCCGGCCCAGCTGCGCCAGCGGATCGCACTTTCGTTTGGAAAATTGCCGCGTGGGAAATACCGTTCAGAGCCTGTGCCCCAGCTTTCGTTCACGGCCGCCACCGTAGAAGTCACGCAACGCGGGCTGCCAACAAACTATATTCAGGGGCTGTTTACCGCGCCGCCGCTAACTGCCACTGATATTTATCCTACTCAGGTTGCTTCAAGCATCCTGCGCGACCGCGTCTTTGAAGAGGTGCGCGTCAAGCGCAATCTTTCCTACGCTCCTAACGCGTTTCTGGGGAGCCAGGCGGCCAATATCGGCGGCATCTATGTCTCGGCTGTCGATGCGAATCAGGCAGTAAGCGTTATGCTAAATGAGATCAGGCGGCTGCAAACGCAACCCATCGATCAACTGGATATCGTCGGAGTCGTCTCGCAATACCTGACCAGTTACTACCTGGGCCAGGAGACGAACGCAGCCCAGGTTGCGAACCTGGCTGAATACGAATTGATCGGTGGCGGCTGGAGAAACTCCTTCGACACTATCACGCGCCTGCGCGCCGTGACTCCGGCGGATGTGCAGCGAGTGGCGCAGAAATACATGCGCAACATTCGCTTCGTAGTGCTGGGTGATCCTAAAAAGATCGATAAGAACGTCTTTACGAATCAGGCAGGATAATTCAGTAGTTCGCGGAAGCGCGTCAAGGTGTTGGCCCGGCTCAAAACTTCAGCGAGAATAGCTCACCTCGCTATCTCGCCCAGCAACTTCTTGTTCAAGTCGGCATCCAGCGGCTGGAGCTTCCGGCTCTGCGCCAGCGCTGAAGCGCGATCACCGAGTTCCAAATAAGTCATGCCGAGGTTGTAATAGGCTTCCGCCATGTCGGGACGCAAGCGCACCGCTTGCTGGTAGGATTCGACAGCTTCATTGAATCTGGCGGCATCAAAATACGCGTCACCCAAACGATTGTAGGCATCGGCGGAGCCTGGCCGAATTTGCAACGCCCGCCGATAGGCACGGATGGCTTCTTCGTGTTTGCCTTGCTTCACTTTGCAAAAGCCCACCTCAACCCAGGCTTCGGCGCGCCGGGGATTCTTGTTCACTGCGTTCTCGAAACACGCGAGCGCGCTTTCATAGTTTCCCAGCCAGAGGGAATCAAGCCCGTTGCGATACCAGACTTCCGCGAGGGCTTCCGATTGCTGCGGCGATCGACTTCCTTTCGCCAGCTCATCGAAAGTCGAACTACGTTCAGGAAGCGCGGCAAACCGCGCCGACGAGAGTGCCAGATTTATATTCTGCCCGTTAGTAACTTTGACGGTAACGATGCCGACGACCTGCCCTTTCATATTGAACAGCGGACTGCCGCTGTTGCCATGGGAGATGGGAACGGTGACCTGGATGATTTTTCCCAGGTTGGGTACGTCGCGAATCGCGGAAACGATTCCATCACTCACTGAGCCTTCCAGCCGCAAAGGATTTCCTATTACGAAAACCCTTTCGCCTTCGTCCGGCAAAGCGGTTCCCAGTGTGACCGTATGCGATCTTTCGACCGGCACGTTGACGCTGAGTAGTGCAAGGTCCGCTTCTTCATCCGTGCCAAGCAGTCCGGTTACTGGGTAGAATCTCCCTTTGCCGTCGAGGGTTTTAATCTCAGCGCGCTGGGCGCCGCGAACGACGTGCAGGTTCGTTAGCACCTGGCCCGGGCGAAGGAAAAACCCACTGCCGCTGATCAAGGCCTCGCCTTTGGCATCGTAGGTTGTAACCGAGACTACCGACGGTTTGACCCGTTTGACCAGATCAGGAAGCGCTTCTTGTGCTGTGCCAATTGTGGCGGAGCCAACGAATAGTACAACAAGCAGCAATTGGGGGAAATTGCGTTTAAGCATGGCTTAGATTCGTTTCTTTATTGAGGGCTCGAAAGGATTCCGCGTAGCGTTTGCAGCCCGATTGATGTGGTCCCGTCGCGCTCGGTCGGCGGAAGTTTACTGCGGTTAGATTGGATCTGGTTCAGGAAAGAACCCAGCCCAAATTCTGTGTCGGGGAGTGCTCGGCGTTAGAAGAGACTCAAACAGCCTGCCGAGCCTAAGGACATGCTTACACGAATAATCCAAAGATTCAACACTTTTGACACAGATGGCCCCCCACCGATCGTCCGTTTTGGTGATGCAGCCGAAAAGAAAAGGCTGCCTTCACTTGAAAGCAGCCTTTCGGAGTTGTTCCAGTAGCCGGAGATTTCCATCTCAGGCCGTTAGGAAACGCTATTGTCTACCGGATGATTCTTACGACTACAGGACCACTCGGCGTGGTAATGGTGTTCGTAGGCTCCGTCGTCAGGAACAGACCGAAATCCGATAACGGAACGTTGGTGTTGTTTCGGTCGGTGTCGATGGTTGCGACATTCGGTTTCCCTGTGTTCGGCGTCGAGCCAAGCCGAATAAAACTACCATCCGAGCCGACCGCCCATAGAGTCAGGAATGCACCCTTGGGCACGCCTGAGAGTTCGTGGAACTTCGCCTTAACGCGCGTTGCACCTTTGTTGTTGAAGTTAGGCGTGATGAAGATGGTGGAGCGTCCGGCATGAACTGACTCCGCAAAGTTAACCTTCACACTGGTTTCTTTCTTTACTGGAAAACTAGGAATTCCCAGCATCGGTATGCTGTAGGGTGACGCAGCCGCAGATACCTTTTCACCTTCCGCACCGCTTGGACCTTCACCGGTTCGGGCTAGCGGCACAACGGCGAGACCGGCAGGCACAGCACTACGGAAAATAACTGGCGAGTCCGGCGTGAAAGCGGTTAGGTTACTCTCCGGCGACGCTATGATCATGAACTTATTGAGCGGAAGCGGATTCGTCGTCACGAATGTTCCCACTCCATTATCAATTGCCAGCGGTCCCAGCAAAGTGGTTGTGCCGGTCGGATCCACTGCGTAAAGGTTCAAGGTTGCCATATCGGCGGGAATGCCCGTCAGGTTGACTCTGACCGTGGTGCCGTCCGGATTGCGCAAAATGGTGGCGCGGCCCGTGGCGCCGGTGATGGTGGTAGCCGGAGTTAAGTCGACTACGACCTCTTTACCCACCGGATACTCGACCACAGTCCACGTTCCGTCAGGATTTTGCACCGATTTGGTTACGGTCGTCGTCGTGGTAGTTTTCGTCTGTTGCCCGAAAGTCAGGGCAGCTACCGAGAGCGAAAGAACAATCGCCCCCAGAATGGAAATCAATTTCTTGCTCATAAATCTTTCTCCTCCTTAAGGAATGGTGTGCTTTGTAGGGGGAGTTAAGTACGGGTTTGAGACCTAGCTTCCTGATACAAGTCGCAACAGCCGTGCCATTTGGCAAAAGTCCCTCAGGCTGGGAGATCAGCGTTTGCGGGCTGATCTAGCCGGAAAATGCGAAGGGATCCGATACAGCAAGGTGTATTGTGGTGCTTCGGGCAGGTTGGTACGACAGGCTCGATTCTGCTACCAACGGGATTGAAGAATGCCGTGGTTCAGTGCTACGCGATAAGAAACTACGACGTAGCCGCCTTTGAGAACCTTGCAATCCAGCCAATCCAGATCGATTTGCCGCTTCATCTCATGGAAGAGGGGAATGCCGGAGCCGAGCAAAACGGGATGGATGTTCAGGACCACTTCATCGATCAGACCGGCTTCGAAGAGACTTTTCGCCAGTTCACCGCCGCCAAAGAGACAAATGCCTTTGCCCTTCGCGCGCTTCAATTTCTTCACGAAAGCCGCGGCATCAGACTTGACGATTTCGACGCCTGTACCCAGGCCCTTCTTAGCAGCCAACTTCGCAGCGCCGAACTCTTCTTGTCCGAGCGCGTGAAAACATAATTCTTCGCACCTGGATAAGCGGTTTGGCCGAAGGCAAGCATCACTTCATAAGTTTTACGACCGATGAGAATTGCGTCAACGGTCTTCATGAACTTCGAACTGATGTCCGCGACTTCCTTGCTCCAATGAAGCCAATCGGACCCTCCGTCTTTTCGGGCAATGTAATTATCGAGACTGTTGGCGAGACCGAGTGTGACTTTGCGCATTCCCTGGCCGGATGTAAGTTCAATAACTGTTGAGTTCAAGAATCGCATTCAGCACGTCAGCGGCCTGCGGCAGGATGGCATCTTCGAGCTGTGGCGCGTAGGCGACGAAAGTGTCCAGCGCCGCGACCCGGCGGACCGGCGCATCGATGTACTCGAACAGCTCGTCCGAGATGCGGGCGGCGATTTCCGCGCCGTAACCGAACGACAGCGTGTCTTCGTGGGCCACGATTACGCGTGAAGTCTTCTTGACCGTTTGAACGATCGCGTTCCAGTCGTATGGGTTCATACTGCGCAGGTCGACTATCTCGACGCTGATTCCCTGCTGCTCGGCTTGCCTTGCGGCCACCACTGAGCGCTGCACCAGGGCCCCATAAGTTATGATTGAAAGATCCGTTCCTTCGCGAACTGTTTTTGCCTTGCCGAAAGGAATCATGAAATCGTCGGGCGGGTATTGCGACTTGTTATAGGTTTGGCGATAGAGATGCTTGTGCTCGAGAAACAAAACAGGATCGTCACAGCGGATCGCGGTGCGCAGCAGTCCGTTTGCATCCAGCGCCGTCGCCGGATAGACGACGCGCAGCCCGGGAATCTGGGTGAAAACTGAAACACCCGATTGGGAGTGATAAATCGCCCCGCCTTTCAAATAGCCGCCGGTAGGCACTCTTATTACAACGGGCGCGGCGAATTCATTGCCGGAGCGCCAGCGCATCAAGGCCAGCTCATTACGAATCTGATGGTAAGCGGGCCAGATGTAGTCGAAGAACTGAATCTCGACCACGGGCTTCAAGCCGCGCGTGGCCATGCCGATTGCGCGACCGACAATGTTCGCTTCGGCCAGTGGGGAATTAAATACGCGAGCGCTGCCGAAGTTTCGCTGCAGGTTTGCGGTGACTTTGAATACGCCACCTTTGCCCTTTACTTTATCCAGGTTCTGCTCGCGCGAACAATCGGCCACGTCCTCGCCGAAGACCACAATGCGCGGGTTTCGTTTCATCTCCACCTGCAGGCAGCGATTGATCAGATCAACCATGGTGGCGGGATTACCGGTCAACTCGGCGCCCTCTTCCTTATCAAACTCTTTTGAAGTGGGATCGATCCGCGGTGAATATACAAACTTAGTGGCCGTTGCCGGCGCCGGCTGGGAACTGGCAAGCGCCAGATCGGCTGCTTCAGTGACCTCACGATCAACTTCATCCTTCAGTTGTTGTAACTCGTCCTGTTTAAGAATCCCTTCCTGGACCAGCACGGCGCCGAAGCGTTTAATCGGATCGCGCTCGGCGTCCGAGGTTCGTTCTTCATCGGGCCGGTAAAGCTTCTCATCATCTGTAAGCGAGTGCGAATAAGGCCGAATCACTTTGGCGTGAACAAAAGACGGCCCTTTGCCTTTGCGGCAATTCGCGACCGCGCGGCTCATGGTTGCGAAAGATTCGACCACGTCCGTACCATCGCACCGTTGCATGTAAAGGTTGGGAAAGCCGGAAATCAGTTTGGAGACATCGCCGCCGGCGGTCTGCACTTCGACGGGGACGCTGATCGCGTAACCATTGTCTTCCAGCAGAAACACGACCGGCAGTTTTAGATTGCAGGCGGTGTTCAGCGCTTCCCAAAACTCGCCTTCGCTTGAGGTGCCATCGCCCAGCGAAACGTAGACGACCTCGTCAGCATGAAATCTCTTGATACGGCCTTTCAGCTCTTTGATCAGTTTGAAGCGATAGTTTGCCTCGGCACAACCAACAGCCTGCAAGAGCTGGGTGCCGGTTGGCGATGATTGCGAGACGATGTTCAGTTTCTTGTGACCCCAATGGGAGGGCATCTGCCGGCCGTGCGAGTTGGGATCTTTCTCCGCGCCGACAGCCGACAACAGCTGCTCAAGCGGAGTCATGCCAAGTTGCAAACACAGCGCCCGGTCGCGGTAGTAGGGATAAAACCAGTCGTAACCGGGTTTCAGCACCATGCCGGCGGCCGCCAGAACGGCTTCATGTCCTGCGCCGCTGATTTGAAAGAAGATCTTATTCTGACTCTTCAACTGAATTTCTTTGTCGTCCAATCGCCGAGACAGGTACATCGTGCGATACAGGGCGAGCATTTGTTCGCGGTCCAGACGGCCTTCCACTTTTGGCTCGGCCGGCTTCGTGACAGGCTTGGGTCTTAGATCGGCGGACTTCACCACCGGCGAGGGTGCCGGCGCTGCCGCCTGCGCGACTTCGCCTTTCTTGACCAGTCTTAAAACTTTTGTATCACTCATGATGATTGAACGCTTCAGCCGCGTAGCGGCAAAATGTTTGTAGCCGCAGTGAAAATTGGAGAAACCCCAGCTCCAGAGGAACGAAACGTTCTCTGTCGACCATGAATGGCTGAAGAGATCAAGGGAAACTTTCTGCCATAAACATCGCGTGCCTACGGGACTGAGAATTCACTCTCCAATATTGTCTTGTATTCTTCCACCATTCCCGGATGTCCGTGCGCCGTCGCCGCTGCGATCCCCCGTTGATAAGTTTCACGCGCCTCGTCGCGCCGGCCCATATGCTCATAGGCCCGCGCCAGCATACCGTAGGCATTGCCCTCGTCGTCGGTCTGTTCAAGATAGCTCTTCAGTGTGGCAATCATTTCGGCATTATTCCCGGTCTTTTCGTATTCCTTCGCCAGCCCGAACAGGACGCTGGTGTTTGCCGGGTCGCCCAGCAGCATCTGTTTGAAAATATCTATTCTGGATATAGACACGAGTTTCAGATCTAACGAACCTCTACAAATTCAGATCGGAACAGAGCAGGCAGGCTCACTTTCCACCAATAATCAATTTCGCGATCGTCTGCAACTGCATGTTCGAGGTGCCTTCGTAGATAGCACCGATTTTCGAATCGCGCCAGTACTTCTCAACCGGATAATCCTTTACGAAGCCGTAGCCGCCGTAGAGTTCGATTGCTTTGGACGCAATACGCTCAGCGGCGCGCGACGAATAGAGTTTGGCCATGGCAGCTTCTTTGACAAAGTTCTGGCCGGCGTCTTTCAAGCGCGCAGCGTTGTAAACCATCAAACGCGCGGCTTCCATGTCGGTCGCCATTTCCGCGAGCTGGAATTGCACTCCCTGAAATTCGTTGATTGATTTGCCGAATTGCTGTCGTTCCGCCGTGTAGGAGAGCGCCGCCTCCAGCGCCCCGCGCGCAATACCCACCATCTGAGCGCCGATGCCTATTCGGCCTTCATTCAGCGTTTCAATTGAAACTTTGTAGCCCTTGCCCACTTCGCCCAGCACGTTCTCTTTCGGCACCCGGCAATCTTCAAGAATCAATTCAGTGGTTGACGAAGCACGTATGCCAAGTTTGTTTTCTTTCTTCCCTACTGAGAAGCCGGCAAAGCTTTTCTCGACAATAAACGCGGTGATGCCGCGATAGCCGGCCTCCGGATTTGCATTGGCAAAGACGACAAAGATTTCCGCTTCGACGCCGTTGGTGATCCAGAGTTTGCGACCGTTCAGCAGGTAGTGGTCGCCGTTTTCGACGGCGCGAGTCTGCATGGCAAAAGCATCTGAACCTGATCCGGCCTCGCTTAGCGCGTAAGCCCCCACACGCTCGGCCGCAAGCTGGGCCAGATACTTTTTCTTCTGATCTGGACTGCCCCACCGCACCAGTGCGTTGTTCACCAGCGTGTTCTGCACGTCTACCAGCACGCCGACTGAGGCATCAACTCGCGACAACTCTTCGACCGCGGTTATGGCATTAAAGAACGAGCCTCCGGCGCCACCATATTCCTCGGGCGTCTCGATGCCCATCAATCCCAGCTCGAAGCATTGCTTGATAAGCGCGGGATCGAGTTTCCCCTGTTCGTCCATTTCCTCCACGCGTTTGCGCAGTTCGCCTTCCGCGAATTCGCGCACACTGGCACGAAACATCTGCTCGTCTTCGGAAAGCGTGGTCAAAGGACGCGCTACCTCGTCCAAGATTGTCATTTGGCTTTGACTCATCCCCGCCTGGCCTGAAGTGATTTTCGAATCCCGTACGTAGCATCATAATCAAGGCAAAACTAAAAAGGCAAAAGTAAACAGGCGAATCAACGCCTTTATCTTCATTCCGCGAACAATGTTCAATAAAAAGGCGGTGGAATTCACATACGCAACTTTGCGCATTCATGACACGTGGCGCATTTACATTGCGTGGCTCCTGAAAACCAACTCAGCCGAATCTTTCTGCGTTGCTGAAATATGGGAAGGTATGCGGGTTGCTAAGATTTTGAGATCGGCTGCGGTATAGCTTATCTTCGATTACAAAGAGGACGAGGTTTAGCGATTGAACCAGACAAGTAACATGAGCTCGACGAAGGACGCCGGCGAGAGGTCGCGCTCAAAGAAGTTCACACCGATCGGGATCATATTTGCGCTCGGTGGTCTTTTGCTTTTCGCTTACTTTGTCAAGAGAGCCGGCCTGGGCGAAATCCTCGGCGGCATCAAGAGGCTGGGCGCAGGTTTTCTGATCGTTCTGGCTATCTCATCAGTACGCCACATCGCTCGCTCCCTCGCCTGGATGCAGTGCTTTGAAGCTCCGGATCGGCTTCGCTTTCGCGACGCCTTTAGAGCCCGCCTCATGGGAGACGCCCTGGGCAACATCGTGCCCTTCGCGAGCATGTTCGTGTCCGAACCGTCTAAGCCTGCACTTATACGCGACCGCGTGCCGCTGATGGCCGGGCTCTCGGCCATCGCGATTGAAAACATTTTTTACAGCCTGTCGGTCGCAGTGTTTATTTTTTCCGGCATGACGGCGCTGTTGCTGACCTTTCACTTGCCGAAGGCCCTGAGGTTCGTTAGCATAGGCGGGCTCATCTTTATCTTCCTGCTCATCTCGAGCGCGACCCTGGTTATTCGCAAGCAATGGAAGTTTCTGAGTGGCGCGCTGGAGTATCTCTACGGACGCGGCATGGCGCAGCGCTGGCTGGAGACGGGCCGCGCCCGCGTCAGCACATTCGAGGACCGAATCTATGGCTTTTATGAGCGAAACCGCTCGCGTTTTCTCCTGATTCTATTACTCGAGACGTGTTTTCACCTGGCCGGCGTGGCGGAAATCTACGTGACGCTTTCCTTCATCAGCCTGGCCCTGGCGCCCACACTCTTCACCGCCTTCATACTGGAATCGGTGAATCGCGTCATCAATGTTGTTTTCAAGTTTGTGCCCATGCGCATGGGTGTTGATGAGTTTGGCACGGGCAAGGTTTCCGGAATCCTGAAGTTTGCTGAGACGACCGGCGTAACCCTGGCGATCATACGCAAGGGCCGCGACCTGTTTTGGACGGCCGTTGGTGTCGCTTTTCTCCTGCATCGAGGGCTATCATTGCGAGGTGCAGCGCGTGAGGCAGAGGCGGCGATCGCCCGCGAAGCAGGCAAGTCAGCCGCCCCTGTCCACCATGCTCGGACAAATGAATCCGGGTAGGCCAGGTCGCACGTAATCTCAAGCAGGGGGTAGAAAGTTCTTCTTGTCACAGCACGTCGAGATAGGACAGGCCCAGGGAAAGATAGTGACCCCGCGTTTGATAAGGGCGCGCGGTCTGCCCCTGACGCTTGAACGCAGCCTGGTATTGATCCTGGCGGGGATAGTAGTACTCGGGTTTGGTTTGCGCCTGCGAGGGTTGGGCGCCCTGGGCCTGGCTGAAGATGAAGTGAACAAGATCGAAGCAGTGCGCGCTTACGAACACGGCGACGTGCGCCCCAACGCCGAGCATCCAATGCTGATGAAGTCGCTGATCTACCTTTCAATGCAAGCGTCGCGAGCGTGGCAGACGGTGACAGGTGATGTCGTTAGCGACGAAGTAATTGTCAGACTGCCGAATGTTGTTTTCGGCGCCCTCACTGCGATACCGCTCTTTCTTTTGACCGCGGCTTTCTTCGATCGTCGCACGGGGTTGCTGGCCGCCACTCTCTGGTGCTTCGGCGTCAATGCCATAACCTACAATCGCATCGCAAAGGAAGACACCTTGCTCGTCTTCTTCCTGCTCTTTGCGTTCTATTTCTATCTGCGGGCCAAGCAAACCGATGGACACGATGTGAAACAAAAACGCCGGTTCTACGGCTTCAGCGGCGCTTCATTCGGACTGATGATGGCGTCGAAATACTTCCCCCACTATTTCGGTTTGAACGCGCTCTACCACCATTACTTTCACGTCCGAAAACCGGAAGCCGGCGAGCTGCCCGGAGGCGTGCATCCGATTTATTACCTGATGCTGGCGATCGCTTTCCTCGTGGCCAACCCGGCGGTGCTGCTGCCGCAAACGTGGGAATACTTTAACGCCTATGCCAGCGAACAGATGCTGAAGCATAACGGCTACCTCATGGGCACGCATCTCTACAAGAACAATATGTCGAGTACGCCTTTCTGGGGAACGCCGGTTTATTTCTACGCCCTCTTTCTTGCCATCAAAGTGCCGTTAAGCGTGCTTGCCGCAGCTTTGGTGGGATTCGTGGTTTCTGTGCGCCGTTGGCGAAACCCGGGCCACGCTTTCGTACTTTTCATGCTCTTTTTCTGGATCGTTCCTTATTCACTAATCGGAGCGAAATGGCTCCGCTACACCTTGTCGCTTATGCCGTTCGTTTATATGATCGCCGCGGTCGGCATAGTTTCTATCATGAACTGGTGTAGCGCTCTCTTAAAAAAGAGCGGCGCCGAGTGTGTGGTGCAGTTTGCTGCCATTGCCGTTTTGATGGTCGCATTTGTAGTCCTGCCGGCATGGACCGCGTATGCAAACGGACCGCACTACGCTCTTTACACCAATGCGCTTGCCGCCGGTCGAGCGGGTTACTATTTTCCTCATGACGAGTTTTACGACGACGGTTTGCGCGAAGCGATCCGGTATGTATGCGACACGGCGCCGAAAGGCGCGGTGATCGTGAATGAAACTCCCGGCGTCGTGCGCTATTATCTGGAGAAATACGGCCGCACAGACCTGCAGTCACGGGTATTGTCCGATCCCAAATTCACGCTCACGGGCGAGGAGCCCGACGCCTTCGTGATTTTGCAGAAGGGACGCACGTATTTTGAGAATCAGGAAGAGATGAAAGCTGTCCGCGCTCGTTACCGGCTTGTTTACACCATCTGCGTGCAGGGCCACGCCGCTGCTGAAATTTATGCCAGCAACGGCCAAATAGCGGCCCAACCATGCGCTGAGCCGTAAAGCTCATTTCAGATTTCAGTCAGAAACTTTTATGAACAGGAAAAAGCGATCGATATTGTGGTTTCCGGCGGCTGCCCTGGTTGCGCTGCTATCTGTTTTTACCTTGTTGACAGGCGCTCGTCACGCTGCGGCGCAGGGCCAGGTCACCCGAGCGTATGTCCAGATTCTCGCGACCACTGATATTCACGGCAACATCTACCCGATTGATTACTACACCAATAAGGCTGACGCCCGCGGATTGGCCAAAGCGGCGACCATAATCAAGCAGGCGCGCAAAGACAATCCCAATCTGCTGCTGCTCGATTCCGGCGACACGATCCAGGGCACACCGCTGGTCTACTACCACAACAAGAAAAACAATCAACCGCCGGATCCGATGATGCTGGCGATGAACGCGTTGAAGTATGACTCCATGGCGGTAGGTAATCACGACTACAACTTTGGATTGAAAGTGCATGAGAAAGCCCGCAGCGAAGCAAAGTTTCCCTGGCTTTCCGCTAACACCTACAACACAGGCACTGACCAGACGCATCACGCGCCCTATATCGTCAAAGAAGTCAACGGAGTTCGCATTGGTGTGCTGGGCCTGACGACGCCCGGGATTCCCAACTGGGAGAATGTCGAGAACTATGCCGGTCTGGAGTTTCACGAGACAGTAAGTGAAGCGAAGAAGTGGGTGCCGGTTCTGCGTGACATGGAAAAAGTTGATGTGGTCGTTATCACGATGCACATGGGAATCGAAGAAGACCTGCGCACCGGCAAGCTGAATCCGGCGCAGGTGCCGAACGAGAATGCCGCGGTAGCGATTGCCCGGCAAGTGCCGGGCGTCGATGTGATTTTGATGGGCCACACGCATCGTGATGTTCCCTCGCTCTACATTAACGGGGTGCTGCTGACGCAGGCGGACAAATGGGCCCGTCGCGTCGCTCGTGTTGACCTCTACCTGGAAAAGCAAGAGGGAAAACGCTGGCACGTCATGGGAAAGTCAGCCTATACGATTCCGGTTACGGATAAGACCGAACCTGATCCGGAAATACTGAAGCTGGCGGAGCCTTATGATCGCGAGACCCAGGCGTGGCTCGGTCGGGTGATCGGGCAATCGCCCGCGGAGCTGACCGCGAAAGAAGCCAGCTTTCGCGATACCCCCATCCTGGATCTGATTCAGCGGGTGCAACTGGAAGCCGGAAAGGCCGATGTTTCCATGGTCGCGAATTTCAACTCTGACGCGCGCATCGCTAAGGGCGCAGTCACCGTGCGCGATATCGCCGGGCTTTACGTTTACGAGAACACCCTGGTGACGCTCGAGCTGACAGGACAGCAATTGAAAGATGCGCTGGAGCATTCAGCACACTACTTTCTTCCGTACCAACCGGGAAAGACTTTGAGCGAGCTCGTGGACAGGCGCATTCCGGATTACGACTTCGATATGGCTGAGGGTGTCACGTATGAAATTGATCTGACCAAGCCGTATGGCCAGCGCATCCAGAATTTGAAGTTCAAGGGCCAGCCATTGAGTTCTACTCAGAAACTCCGCGTGGTCACGAACAACTATCGTGTCAATGGCGGCGGTAACTACACCATGTACAAAGGCGCGCCGGTCGTTTATCGATCGAGTGAGGAAATACGCGAGCTGATCATCAACTGGGTCGAGCGCAATAAATCAATACCCACTACCGCGGACAACAACTGGCGCATCATTCCCGCGCAGTAGGACAGGCATTCCTGCCTGTCCTGGTCGTGTCATCAGCGCTCAGCCGGCGTACAGTGCAAACCGAACCTGCACAATCATCTGACAATGAACTCCTGCGTGCGGTGGCGCGCGGCGACGAAAGTGCGCTGGCCGGCATTTACGACCGCTATCGCCTAATCCTATTCGGCCTTATCGTGCGTATATTGCATAGCCGCGAAGAGGCGGAAGATGTTTTACAAGAGGTATTCCTGCAAGTTTGGCGGCGCGCCGCAGATTTTGATGAAGCCCGGGGGCGCGCTTTTACATGGCTGGTAACGGTGGCCCGGAGCCGCGCTCTCGATCGTTTACGCGCGCTCGGTTCCAGGGCCCGACTGGCGGAAGCGGCGCCGGTTCCCCCGCAAGTGGGCGACGCTGCCGAAGAAGCCTTTCAATCAGAGCAAGCCGAGGTCGTGAGGCGGGCGCTGGCCCAAATCCCTCCGGATCAGCGACAGGCGTTGTTGCTGGCTTATTTCGAAGGACTTACCCAGATGGAGATCGCAGCCCGTCTGGGGGCCCCTCTGGGTACGGTGAAGACCCGCATGCGAGCCGGAATGATCAGGTTGCGCAAAATTCTGCAGGAGCTTGGGAGCACGTTGCACTGATTTGCATGAAGAGCAGCAAGCTCAAATCGTCAAGTTAATGATCCACGAAGACTACAAAGAGATGTTGGCGTTGCAAGCGCTCGATGCCTTGGAAGAGACGGACGCGCCCGAGCTGGAGGACCACCTGGCAACCTGCATTGAATGTCGCGCGGAGCTCAGTGAGTTGCGCGAAGCTTCGAGCCTCCTGGCCTTTGCTGCCACTGAAGTTGAACCGCCGGCCGCTTTGCGCTCGCGAATCCTGGAAAGCGTTCACCCGAAGAACTCTTCAACCAGGGCAGAAGTCGATCGAGAACCCGTCGTAGCGTCGAATGTGGTCCCGTTGGAATCGCGAACAGGCCGGCGCTGGAGTTTCGCGCAAAGGTTCGGCGCGCTGGCGTCCGCGCTTGCCTTCGTCGCGTTGCTTGCTTCGCTTTTCGTTCTTTTGAATCGCAATGCCGCATTGCATCGAGAGATTGCGCGGCTTGCAAATCAGTCCGTAGAGCAACAGAAGATATTGGCCCATGAACATCAAGCCCTGGCTTTGCTAACGGCACAGGACGCCGCGAAGCTGGAGTTGGCCGGAACGCCGGTGGCGCAAAAAGCGCACGCCATGCTGGCTTATGATCGCAAGACCGGCCGCGCGATGCTCATGGTCGAAGGCTTGCCGGCGGCTCCGGCAGATAAAGCTTATCAACTCTGGTTTATCGCCAACGGACACCCAATGCCCGGGAAGGTCTTCACCACTGACGCGTCCGGCAATGCAATGATGTCTGACGTAGTTCCCGCCCAGGCGCGGCAGCATGCGGTATTTGCCGTGACTCTGGAACCCCGAAGTGGCGTCAACACTCCCACTGGCCAAATGTATTTGCTCAGCACCACGTCCTGACCCGCAGTAGCACAGACTTCAGGAGTCTCTGATCGGTACTGCGAAGCGGTTGCGCCCTCCAGCCCAGGGTTGCCGTCGCGGCTACCCTGGGTATCGAATTCCATTCGCCTCAACCCCGGGATAGGGTTATGCCCTCTTTCGTACGTCAGTTGGGCTGGAGGTCGCAACCGCTTCGGGGTAAGAAGATCTGGCATCGCGTAAATTGCTGGCAAACGGGGAGAGGCCGCGTCTGAGGTTTACCCCGTGGATTCATTGAGGCATCCCACATTAACCGCGACGGCGTCATATGCTAGGATAGGGACAACAAAAGGCTGAGTCTTTTGGCAATTAAGGACAGATTTTATATGGCCTCCACGAACCGAAAATCTTATACGCCGCGCGCTGTACTCAACGCGCCACCCGCCCAACGCCGTCACTTGCTGCGCCGATTTTGGCTGCCGGCAGTTTTACTGCTGGCCCTGGCTGCCGGCGGTCTGACCGGCATCATCGCCGCGTATCAGCTGAACTATTCGCAAGCGGCAAGTGAGGTGGCCGCCCTGGCGACATACCGGCCCAGCGTAGTCACGCGCGTCTATGCCGACGATGGGAAGACCGAAATCGGCGAGTTCGCTCTCGAGAAGCGCATCCCTCTAAAGTATGAAGAGATTCCGCCGGTGATGAAGAATGCGATCCTGGCGATCGAGGATGCACGCTTTTACGATCATATCGGCATCGACCCCATTCGCATTCTCGGCGCCGCCTGGAAGAACGTGACGACGCAAAGGGTCGAGGGGGGGTCGACACTGACACAACAGCTCGCCAAGAACCTTTTTCTCTCGAAAGAACAGACGGTCAAACGCAAAGTAAACGAATGGGCATTAGCGCTGCAGATCGAACGCTATTACACCAAGAACCAGATCATGGAGCTTTACGCCAACCATATTTTTCTGGGGGCTAACGCTTATGGGGTCGAGGCGGGATCAGAAACATATTTTGGCAAGCAGGCCAAAGACCTGACGTTGGAAGAAGCAGCGCTGCTGGCCGGCATCCCGAAGGCGCCGGGAGAGTATTCGCCGACCATTCATCCGGACAAAGCCAAAGAGCGACGCGATCTGGTGCTGGATCAAATGGCGAAGACCGGATTCGCAACGGAAGCTGACGTGGCAGCTGCCAAAGCGAAGCCTATCCAGATCGCTGACACTGCGTATTACCAGTCCCAGGAAAAGTCCACGCCGTTTGACTATCCGGTCGAATACCTCCGGCAGGAACTGGAGGACAAGTACACAACCAGGGTGGCACAAAGCGGACTCGCCGTTTACACGACGATCAATGTCGCCGCACAGAAGAAGGCTTATGAAGTAGTGCGCGAGGGATTGCGACGCTACGATCGTTCGCACGGTGGTTGGCGTTCATCCTATAACTCGATTCCCACGGCTGCAAACAACGGCGCCGGCCCGCCGACGCAACAGGAACTTGTCAGCTACAAACATCCTGACTGGTACGGCAACGATTTTCCGGTGGCCCGGTACCTGAGCGGCTTGATCATGAAAGTCGATCAGGCGAAGGATGAAGCGCAGGTGCGCTTCGGCAACTTCAATGCAACCGTAGCCGGTGCGGACATGGGTTGGGGCAGACGCCAGCCCAGGACCGAATTCAAGCCTGGCTACCTGGCCGAGTTTGAAATCAAAGAGGTTGACCAGAAGGCTCGTCGTTTGAAGGTCGAGTTATCGCAAATTCCGGCAGTGCAGGGTGCGATGATGACCTTGAACGCAAAGACCGGCGAGGTCATCGCGATGGTTGGCGGCTACGATTTTTATACCAACAAGTTCAATAACGCGACCCAGGCCTATCGCCAGACCGGTTCGGCCTTCAAACCTTTTATTTATACGGCGGCAGTTGAATGGGGCATGACGCCGGACACGACCGTGAGCGGCGCCCCGATTAGCATTGGCGGCTGGCAGCCGCACAACTACGATGGCTCGCCAGGCTGTGGCGATATGCCTCTAAAAACCGCGCTGGCCCAATCGATGAATATTCCTGCCGTTCACGTTTTGCAGACCGTAGGCATACAGACTGGTTCCCAGATGGTGCGCCGGTTCGGCATCAAAGTGCCGATGGCTCCTTATCTTTCTTCGGCGCTGGGCGCAACCGAAGTTCCTCTGGATCAAATGGTCTCTGCTTATTCCGCTTTTCCCAATAAGGGCATACGCGTTGATCCGCACATGGTTCGCCGCGTAGTCGATCGCGACGGGGCCGTGCTCGAAGAATGGGAGAAGACAACCTACAAAGTGATGAATGAGTACGTTGCCCTGACGATGGTCTCGATGATGCGCGGCGTAGTTGAAGGTGGCACGGCCGCAGCCGCGAGGGTTCTGGGAGTGCCGCTGGCGGGAAAGACCGGCACAGTCAACGATCACACTGACGTATGGTTTCTTGGTTACACGCCCACTTATGTGACAGGGGTTTGGATGGGCTATCCGGGCAGGAAAAAGCCGCTGGGGAATGACATGACCGGGGCCCACGGCGCGCTGCCTTTCTTCATAGACTTCATGAAGGATTTCCTGAAGGACAAACCCAAGGAGAACTTCGACAAGGCGCCCTCCATGCCCGAAGACATGAAGGAGCTTTTCCGGCAGCGACAGCGCGAGTTAGCAGCAGAGCGTGCCGAAATGGCCGCGGATGCGAAAGCTAACAGCGAAGATCCGAATGCGCTGCCCACGGCAATCACTACCCCGAAGCTGGAAGACGTGACTATGCCGCCGGCGCCCAGAGCTGACTCTGCGCCGGAGAGCCAACCTGGGAAAACAACTCCGCGAAAAGAGCCACCAGTTGGCCCTGTCGACGCTCCGCCGCCGGCAACCACGCGGCCGCGTGAAGTGGATACTCAAAAGAAAAAAGGAAAGAAAGGCGGCGACGAGCCGCCGGAGTAGGACAGGCATTCCTGCCTGTCGGTTTTCATCCACAGGACAGACAAGAATGTCTGTCCTACTTTCCTTTTGCAGCACTAGACCAGGCCCAGTCTTCAGGACTCCTAACCAATCCGGCCTTCACCGGATTCCGTTCGATATAGTTCTTAATTCGATAGAACTCATCGTCGTCTCTAACTGAATGATCAAATGATTCATCCTGCCAAAACGTTTTCCCAGTTCGGTTCAAAATTCGATTAGCCTCCCAAGCCGTAAAGCCTTTGATGGATTTGGTAATTCTTTCCAAAAAGACTTCAGGCCAGATGAGCGTATGGACATGATTGGACATTATTACGAAGGCACTTAGTCGATAGTAGTGGAGGGTCTCCGCTCCATAATGTAGCGAGTCCATCACTATCTTCGCTATTGAATCTTTCTTCAACCAGGTAGGACCATAGCGGGCTTGGTCCAATGCGCGATCCAGAAACAAAAATCTCTTTCCAGGGTCCTCCTGTTTCAAGCTTAAACCCAATGTCTTTCGAGGTAACGAGCCGTAGAGTCTCCACGTCAGGAATAAAGCGCTACCGGCTTTTTGCCAATGCGGAAGATGTCGCCTGTAGAACATAAGCACGACAGGCATTCTTGCCTGTCATCGTTCTGTTCTCAAGCCTCAATGATGAAACTGCGTCGACGGCGACTAGCCAGATCTTTGGTAAGTAAGATTTCTGGCTAGTCAGAAGTGCAGCCGAAAGCTGTGACAGACAGGAATGTCTGTCCTACAACACCCTCTCCAACGTGTACGGCAACATCTTGCGCCACCAGGGCCAATCGTGATCTACGTCATGGCCCCAAAGGTCGAGGGTGTGTGGGATCCCTTTTGCGGTAAGGATTTCGGAAAGCCGGCGGCTGCGATCGGGGGCTTCATATGAACCCTGGCCCGACATGATGTAGATCGCATCCGCCTTTCTCAGCATCGGCAGGTAATGATCGTCGTCGAGGTTGGAAAGGTAATCTACCGGATTGTTGTAATAGACGTTGTCGTCGTAAAAACCCTGCAGGTACGAGCGAATGTCATAGCTGCCGCTCATGGCGATGACGCCGCGAAACAGATCCGGATGTTTGAAGTAGGTGTTGGCTGAAAGAAAGGCGCCCAGGCTGGCGCCGGTGGTGATCGGACGCTCATCATCGCCGGCTTCCTTCCGAATCAGCGGCAGCACTTCGTCGGTGATGTAACGATCATAACGCGTTAACAATTCAACCTTTAGGTGAGCCGGCATCTGCTCATTGAGCAAACTGTAGCGATTGACGCTGTTGATTGAGTAAGCGCGGACGCGCCCTTGCTCAATAAACTGGCGAATCGCATCGACGAGATAGAACCGCTCGTATTCGAGGTAGTCTGCTGCCGCGGTGGGAAGCATTAGCAGCGGCAATCCTGCGTGCCCGTAAGCCACTAGGGGCATCTCGATATTCAGATTGGGGCTGAACCATGAAGTTGTGCGTCGCTCCATCTAGACAGTCTCCGGCATTAGTGATTTGCGATCGGTCATTCGACCAGGTTTCCTGCGCGTTCTCTGGATTGGTGAGAGATATTCGCGCACTTCGCGTGGCAGCGCAAGGCTGGCTCGAAGTGGTATAGATGCGGTTTGGTATTTGTCCGAGCGAGCGGTCGCTGAGAGCACGGCGGAGGGCCAAAGGCCCGAAATGAAAAAGCCTGGGGCAGCGCCCCAGGAAAGATCTGATCTTTCTTAAACTAAGGAGCGCTGAAGGCGCGAAATAATATGAACTACGAGATGTTCCTATTTCGCGCTTTCAGCGCTTAGAATACTTAGCGTACTATCCCTGGGCCGTTGGCCCAGGCTCTTACATTTCGCGCCTTTGGCGCTCTTAATTGCGCATCGCGCGATTTATTGAAACCTGACTGCATGGGGCCCAGAGTGACAACTGCGCTCTGCTTGACCGTGCGGAGGGCGTTTGTTATAAAAACTGTTCCATCCCGCGCAGGTCATTCCGGCTTGCCCGGGCTAAATATTCCGCAGTAGCTCAATGGCAGAGCATCCGGCTGTTAACCGGAGGGTTGTAAGTTCGAATCTTACCTGCGGAGCCAATATTTGGGACCAAGGGCCGCCAATAGAAGCGGCCTTTGTCGTTTAGATTCGGAGCCAGAGATTCGGAGCCAGCCTTATGTTCTGGGTGTATGTGCTTGAAAACCCACAGGGCAAGTTCTACGTCGGTCAAACGCAGGACATCAGCCAGCGGTTGCATGACCATAACCGAACCGATTGTTTTGAGGGTCATTTCACGCGAAAAAACGGCCCTTGGAAACTCGTTTGGTACGAGCAACACGATTCCCGCAGTTCCGCGATGCAACGTGAACTGCAAATTAAGCGCATGAAGTCAGCGAAGTGGATTCGAGCGAATCTATTGGCTAGCGACGTTGGCTGTTAATCCCGATGCATCGGGATTGTAAGTTCGAATCTTACCTGCGGAGCCAAATAGGACGAAGGTCGCTGGAAGTAGCCCCCAGCGGCCTTTTGTCTTTGCCAGGCAGTGTTAGTAACGGCAAGCAGATCAAACGGTTGGCGGAATGCCACGTTTACAAACGTAAACGCCGCTGCCCCGAATTCAGGGGGGGACGTGTCAAAAACATCTCAGGTGCGTAGCACCTACTCTACGTTCACTCAACTTATTGGGACGACGTAATCTCAGCGAGATGGCTTTGCCAGATAGGCTCGATGCTTCTGAGCTGCGACGCCAGAACCCTTCGGCACGAAAAGTCTTGTGCTATACTTTCGACCATGGAGCAGCAAGAACTCATCGAGAAAATCAAGCGACTTCCTCAGGATCGGGTCGCCGAAGTTGAGAGTTTTGTGGACTCCTTGGCGCGGCGCGAGAATAGTAGCAATCGAGAGAATCTTCACCAGGCACTCACCGATTACGCCATTCAACACGCGGGGACGGATGCCGACCTCGATCCCGAGCTTGAAGCCGCCGCGACCGACCACTTGCTCGAACAAGCTACCGAACAATGAACGGGGCGAAGTTTACTGGGCCGATCTTGCTCCTCGTTCGGGATCTGAGCAGCAAGGCCGTCGTCCTGTTATCGTCATCTCGCACGACGCTTTTAATCAGACCCAAAGCTGGGGATCGATCATCGTGGTCCCGCTTTCCACTTCCGTGGCGCAAGCTGGGCGCGGGCCTTCTGCCGTGTTGCTGCCACAAGGCGCAGCAGGTCCAGGCAAAGACAGTGTTGCGCTCTGTCATCAAGTGACCACTCTGGATCGCTCGAAGCTCACCAACGAATTGGCGAATTAAATTCAATAGAGTTGAGCCAGATCGAAGACGGTCTCAAGGCTGCGATGGACTTGCTGTAAGGGTTTTCGTTGAGTACGAAGGCAAGCTATCTGATCCCTATGACGAATAAGTTGAAAATACATGGCTGATCCTTCAACGAGTCTGAAACTACTGGTAGCTGCAATCACGAGTCGAAGTCCAGTGTCGTTTCACTATGACAAGGCAGGCAAGATTCCGGGGTTACGCATCGGCAACCCTCACGCAGCCTTCGTACTGCAAAGGAAAGACGGAACAGAATCAACCAAAATCGACATAGTTCAAACCGCCGGAGTTAGTGACACAGAGCCGCCAGTTTTCCCCGAGTGGCGACGATTTGATTTGGCCGCAATTTCCAGAGTGATCCTTCGAAAAGAAGAAGGGCCGTTCCGAATAGATCCTCGCTACAAACCAGACGCAGATTCCTATAGGTTCGCAATCGCTCAAGTTTGATCGTGTAAGACCGACGATCCGATTTAGCGCGCATATCCACCTTGGCGCAGGAGTTCAAAGGTTATTTTCATCTCCACCATGGGTGCGTAGAAAAAGTTGCGAAGAGTGTCCACTGTGCGGAGCCAGATTGGACGAAGGTCGCCGGAGGTGGCTCCGGTGGCCTTTTCGTTTTGCCACGCTGAGACTGTGCCGCGCCGATCAGGCAGCTAACGCGGGCGCACGCCGGAGCACTATAATGTCTCCACTCTCTTTGATTCGTGCCCGTGCGTTTTTCCGATTTGTAGGGATGATGAGACGCAGCAAGTCAATCTCCGGCGCATACAGCCGCAGTTTATGTCTGCTTGGCGTGGCACTTTGCGTCTGCCTCACGACGCGGGCCGAACGACTGCCGCTCAAAGCTTACACAACTACCGACGGACTCGCGCACAATGTCATCAACAAGATCGTCCGCGACTCGCGCGGCTTTCTCTGGTTCTGCACCGCAGATGGTCTGTCGCGTTTTGATGGGTACACTTTCAGCAACTTCAGTACGGATCAGGGGCTGCCTAATCGCAACGTCACCGATCTGCTGGAAACGCGCGCGGGCGAATACTGGGTGGCGACAAACGGCGGTCTCGCGCACTTCAATCCGAAAGCGTCCCCCGAAACTCGTGTGATCTATGCAAGCGAAGGGGGTTCGCGGACCCTGCCAATGTTTTCAGTCGTCGTGCCGGAGGATGATGACCGGAGGGCCAGGGCGATAAACGTGCTTTTCGAAGATCACAACGGTGTGCTCTGGTGCGGCACAAATAAGGGCCTGTATCGTCTCGAACAAACCGGCGATCGCCTCGCGTTGCGGCCGATTGAGATCGGCATTCCAAACGAATATGCCGAGCAGCGATTCATCCTGGATGTGTTGGAAGACGGCCGCGGTTCGCTGTGGATTGCGACGCCCAGTGGTTTGTATCGCCGCTGGCCGGATGGCAGCGCGGCGCGTTACACGAAGCGGGATGGTCTACCAGACGACTACCTTCACGACTTGTTTGCTGACCGCGAAGGTCGACTGTGGGTGGGGACGCGAGCGAAAGGCTTTTTCGATTTCATCGTTGACGGCAGTCACGCTCCGCCAGTAATTAAACAGAAATATAGTGCGCAGGACGGCCTCACCACTGACTGGGTATTCCAAATCTTTGAAACAGCAGGCGGTCGTTTCTGGATTGGCACCAACCTGGGTCTGGTTGAGTTTTTCCCTGATGCGAGCGAGCCTGGTCAACGCTTCCATGCCTACACCACAAAGAACAGTTTGACCTACCACGAGATTACTGCGCTCAATGAGGATCCCGGTGGAAATCTATGGCTGGGCACCGATGCGGCGGGGGCGATGAAACTAGCGCGCAATGGTTTCATCACCTACGACGAGCAAGACGGCCTCGGCCCGGTGCTCGCGATCTTTGAGGATCGCGAAGGCGGCGTTTGCTTCAGGGGTTGGGTTCTCGGCGATGCTCAAGGCAGCGTTTTTGAAGGTCGAAAGTTGGACCTGCTGAATCTCAGTCAGGTTCATTACTGGGAGCGGCTGGGACGCTTCGACGGCCACCGCTTCACCTGGTTTATGCCAGCAGCTCTAAGGTACGAGAACTTCGGCTGGGTCGGCGAGCGTGTGACACTGCAAGCCCGCAACGGCGAGTCGTGGGTTGGCACGGGAGATGGAGTTTACCGCTTTCCTGCTGCCGACAACTTCACGGCGCAGATCAACAACCAACCACTCGCGCACTTCACCGCTAAGGACGGCCTCGCTGCGCCGCAGGTCTTCCGCCTCTTTGAGGATTCACGCGGCGATGTCTGGATTTCAACCATGTCGTCGACAGGCAATGGCCTGGCCCATTGGGAGCGAAGCGGAGAGATTCTGCGTGACGTGGCGAACACGCCGGGACTGCCATCTTTGAAAGACAACCTGGCGCAGTCGTTCGGCGAAGATCGCGACGGTAATGTCTGGATAGGATTTAACGATGGGATAGCGCGCCAACGTGGCGGCGGTTTCACCTTCTTCAATGCGAAAGACGGTCTCCCTGCGGGCGGAGTGATGGAGATTTATGTAGATCACGCGGGCCGACTCTGGCTCGCCTCATCGAGCGGTGGCCTCGTGCGCGTCGATGATCCGGTCGCCGAGAGGCCCGCGTTTGTCAGTTACACAACGGCGCAAGGGCTGTCGAGCAATAGCACCGGGGTAATCACCGAAGATTTGCAGGGACACATTTACGTCACAACCGGTCGAGGACTGGACCGGCTAGATCCTGCGACGGGACGGACTAAACACTTTACTACTGCGGACGGGCTGGCGTCAGGCGAGATAAGAGCCGCTTTTCGCGACCGCAATGGAACGCTTTGGTTTGGCACACAAAAAGGATTATCGCGTTTCCAGCCCGCTCCCGAGGAAACGCCAGCGTCATCACCCATCATGATCACAGGCCTGCTCGTCGCTGGCTCTCCGCTGCCTGTCTCCGCTATGGGTGACACGGAAATGTCGGTCTCCGATCTCACGGCCAATCAGAACCAACTGCAAATCAGTTTTGTCGGCTTGAGCTTCGCGCCCGGCGAGATCTTACGCTACCAGTACAAACTCGAAGGCGCCGGTGTTGATTGGAGCTCGCCTACCGAACAGCGTACCGTCAACTTCGCCAATCTTGGACCGGGCCATTACAGGTTTCTCGTACGCGCTGTGAATTCTGAAGGCGTCACCAGCACGCATCCCGCGCTGATTACTTTCCGCATACTTCCCCCGGTTTGGCAGCGTTGGTGGTTTATGGCGCTCGTGGCCATAGTCCTGGGCCTCACTGCCTATCGACTCTACAGGTATCGTGTAACGCGTCTATTGGAAGTCGCCAACATGCGCACGCGCATCGCCACCGATCTGCACGACGACATTGGCGCTAACTTGACCCGCATCAGCATCCTTAGCGAGGTGGCCAAACAACAGTTTGGCAACGGCGACGAAGAGTCGCGAAATCCGCTCACCTCCATTGCCGAGATCGCGCGCGAGTCAGTAGCTTCAATGAGCGACATCGTTTGGGCCATTAATCCTGAACGAGATAGTTTGCGAGATCTCACTCGGAAGATGCGCCAGCATGCGGACGAAGTCTTCACGCTGCGGGACATTGACTTGGAGTTTAATGCACCCAGCCCTGATAGCCACCTGAAGCTCGGCGTGGATGTGCGGCGCGACTTCCTGCTCATTTTCAAAGAAGCTGTCAACAATGCCGCGCGTCATTCCCAGTGTTCAAGAGTTCAAATAGATTTCCACGCTGCCGGAGCATTTCTTTCGCTCGTAGTTTCTGATGACGGTATCGGTTTCGATCCGGCGGCTGCCGGCGAAGGCCACGGTTTGAAGAGCATGCGCCAACGCGCCGAAAAGCTTGGCGGCAACTTTAAAGTAGAGACGCCGGAAGGCAAAGGCACGACCGTCACTGCGTCGGTTCCAGCAACGTACGCCGGGAGTGACTGAGCATGCTGCAAGCCCGAAAGGTGAGTTCAACGGGGCAGTAGCCCGACCGTAAGGGAGGGCGTGTTAAAAATAGAGCGGCGACGAGCTCGCCCTACCTCTTCGGGTAGGTGACAGCCAGCCGGTTCGCCGGTAAGCTTTCATCCGATAGCCGGACTTCCAAAAAAGGTTCTCGTACGCTTGTCTGTTAACGCTCAGATGCAACTTAAACACACGACACCCGCCGACGGTGTCATCCGCGTAGTAATTGTCGAAGACACGCGCGAGGTGCGCGAAGGTTTGGCGGCGCTGATCAACGGCACGCGCGGGTTTAGTTGTCTGAGCAGTTTCTACAGCATGGAAGCTGCGCTGGCAGGTCTCAGCCGCCAGCAACCGGACGTAATCCTCACCGACATCGGCTTGCCCGGAATGTCAGGCATCGACGGCATCGAAATCCTGCGCGAACGCTATCCGCAGGTCCCTATCCTGGCGCTTACCGTGTACGACAATGACGAGAAGGTCTTCAACGCGCTCTGCGCCGGTGCTTCCGGTTATCTATTAAAGAACACGCCGCCGGCACGGCTCCTTGAATCAATTAAAGAAGTTGTCGATGGTGGGGCGCCGATGTCTCCCGAAGTAGCGCGCCGCGTGATCAGATTGTTTCGAGAGTTTCGCCCTCCGGAAAGCGCTTCCTACCATCTCACGCCCCAGGAGACTGAGCTTCTCAAACTCCTAATCGAAGGCCACTACAAAAAAACCGCCGCCCGTGCCTTGGGCATCTCCACCAACACGGTCTCCTTCCACTTAAAGAACATCTACTCGAAGCTGCAAGTCCACTCGAAAACTGAAGCTGTCGCCAAGGCCTTGCGCGAACACCTTGTTTAGCCGCCAGCGTGTAAACATCTTGCCTGCATGAGCGAGCGAAGCGCTGACTAATCTGGGCTATGCCTCAAAAGTCATAGGGCCCTGTGTCTTTGCACAAAAACTCTTATTTCGTGTTCCTGGCTTAGTGTGATTTCGTGGATCGTATGAGCCCCGAATCCTAAGCACGCGATCCACGAAATTACACTAAATCTCACGAAGCAACACGAACCAATGCTGATCTTAGACGTTCACCAGGTTCCGCTTCGAACCAATGGGTGACTTTTTGTGCAAAGCCGAAGCCATACCAGCGTTCCCAGCATGCTCGGTTTCAGGCGCCCTACTCAAAGAGGTAGTTACATCCTCCACCCGTTCGCTGCTACAAGACTGAAATAATCAGGGTGGGTAGCTGAAAAGGAATTGCAGAGATGTTTAGGGCTTCGTACTCGAACGCGCGCAGCGTTGGCCGAGGTCGTCATTGGCTGACGGCGCTCGTCGTGGGGTTGAGTGTGGCCGGTCTCGCGTTACTCCTCGCACGGCCTCCGGTGAGCCGCGCCGCGACCCTGGTAGTGACCAGCACCGCCGACAGCGGGCCGGGTACGCTGCGTGACGCCATTGCCAGCGCAGCGTCGGGTGATACGATCACCTTCTCTTTGCCTGCGAACAGTACGATCACGCTGACGAGCGGCGAGTTGGTGATTAACAAGAATCTGACGATTCAGGGCCCCGGCGCGGATCTGTTGACGGTAAAGCGCAGCAGTGGCTTCTTCGTTTCGGATTTCCAAATCTTCAGTATTCGTCCCATCAGCGCCAATATTTCCGGCCTGACGATTACCAATGGAAGCGCTCTCAGAGATTCAGGAGGCTTTCTTACTGACGGCGGCGGCATTAATAATACCGGCGCGCTCAAGCTCACTAACTGCACCATCTCCGGCAACTCGTCCTCCTTTAGAGGCGGTGGCATTTGGAATGGTGGCACGCTAACGATCACTAACAGCACCATCAGCGGCAACATTTCAGATACCGGTGGCGGCGGCATTTACAACGTCGACACGGTGACGATCACTAACAGCACCATCAGCAGCAACATTTCAAATGCCGGTGGCGGCGGCATTTCTAGTCCTCTAGGCCTGGTGACGATCACCAACAGCACCATCACGGGCAACACGGCGGTCAAGGGTGGGGGCATTGACAACCGGGGCGCCGGCACTGTTGATAACGCCTCTCTGACGATCACCAACAGCACCGTCACGGGCAACACGGCGGGCAGTGGGGGTGGCGGCGGCATTTCCAACGACGGCATATTCAACGTCAGAAGCAGCATCATCGCCAGGAACACGGCCACCACCGGCCCTGATGTCCGTGGCGCATTGACCACGCAGGGCTTCAACCTCATCGGCAACATCAAGGACGCGACCATCTCGACCGACCCTTTTTTATTTGACCGGATCGGTACTCCGGCCGCGCCTGTTGATCCGCTGTTCGAAACCGACGCCGCTGGTAAACCACTTCTGAAAGATAACGGCGGCCCGACCAGGACCATCGCCCTGCTCGCGGGCAGCCCGGCGATAGACCGCGGAGACTCCAGCGGCTCTAGTACCGATCAACGCGGCTTCCCTCGCCCCGTCGGACAACCCGGCCCCTTATCCGGTGACGGCTCAGACAAGGGCGCCTACGAAGTGCAACTGCCGCCCGACTGCAACACCATCAGCGTAGTCGTCAACAACAACAATGATAGCGGGCCGAGCTCACTGCGGGACATTATCGCCAGTGCGTGTGCAGGCAGCACGATTACTTTTGATATGTCCAGAGTCGTCAGCCCGATCAACCTGACGAGCGGTGAATTATTGATTAACAAGAATCTGACGATTAAAGGGCCCGGCGCGAATCTACTGACCGTGCGGCGCGGTGCCGGCAATTTCCGCATCTTTAATATCGCTTCCTCCAGCGTCAACGCCTTTATCAACGGCTTGACGATTGCCAACGGTAGCGCTCCCGGCGACCTCGGCGGCGGTATTCTCAACGGCGGTCTCTCCAGTAATGGGGGCGGCACGGTGACGATCACTAACTGCAGCATCTCAGGCAACACGGCGGCCAAGGGCGGAGGCATTTACAACGGAAAGCTCGGCACAGTCACGATCACTAACAGCACCATTTCGGGCAACTCGGCCAATGGGGGTGGCATTAACAACGACTCTGGCACGGTGACAATCACTAACAGCACCATCTCCGGTAATTCGGCCGGCTCTTTCGGGGGAGGCATTTACAACTTCAGCACGCTGACGATCACCCACAGCACCGTCACGGGTAACACGTCGGGCAGTTCCGGCGGCGGTGGCATTTCCAACGACGCCACGGTCAACGCCAGAAACACCATCATTGCCAGGAACACCGCCACCACCGGCCCCGATGTCCGTGGCGCACTGACCTCGCAGGGCTTCAACCTCATCGGCAACATCAAGGACGCGACCATCTCTCCGGCCCAGTTTTCAGATCAGATCGGAACCGCCGCGTCACCCATTGATCCGCTGCTCGATACATTGCGGGACAACGGTGGGCCAACTTTCACCCACGCACTGCTTTCCGGCAGCACGGCGATAGACAGAGGCCACTCCAGCGGCTCCAATACCGATCAGCGCGGTTTTACTCGGCCCGTTGGTAACCCTCCTTCACCAAACCCAAATGGCGGCGACGGCAGCGATATCGGTGCGTTTGAAGTGCAAGCGCCTGTCAACACTCCGCCGACTATCACCGCCGCCCCTACTCTATCCCGCCAGCAAAGCAGCGCGGCCACCACTTCAACCATCGCCACCGTCAGTGACGCCGAAACGCCCGCCGGCAATCTGATCGTCACCGTCACCTCAGCGCCTGCGGGCATCAGCGTCACTAACCTCGTCAACACCAACGGCACCATCACCGCCGATGTTGCAGCTTCCTGCGCGGCAACGGTCGGCGCGAACATGGTCGGCTTGCAAGTCACCGATGGCGGCGGCGCAACCGCCACCGCTAACTTGACCGTCAACGTCACCGCCACCACCTTCACCATCAACCCGACCGCGCAGAATTTCACGGCGAGCGGCGGCGCGGGCAGTGTCAGCGTGACGGCGAGCGCAAGCTGTCCCTGGACGGCGCAGAGCAACGCGCCCTCCTTCATTACCATCAACTCCGGCGCTTCCGGCTCAGGCAATGGTACGGTGAGCTATTCGGTCACAGCCAATCAGAGCACAAGCCAACGCACAGGCACGATGACCATTGCGGGACAAACTTTCACCGTCACGCAAGATGGAGCAGCCTGTAGCTACAACATCTCGCCGACCAGCAATTCTGTCTCTGCGGCTGCCGCGGCGGGCAGCGTCACGGTAACGGCCACGCCGGGCTGCGCTTGGACGGCTACTAGCAACGCTTCGTTCATCACGGTCCCTCCGGGCACTTCGGGCACAGACAACGGCACAGTCAACTACTCGGTCTCAGCCAACTCTGGCCCCCAACGCTCAGGCACGCTCACCATCGCAGGCCAGACTTTCACCGTCACGCAAGCCGCGCCCTTGATGATGCAGTTCAGTTCGGCCGGCTATTCAGTGAATGAAGGCGACGGGCGTGTGACGCTGACCGTCACGCGCACCGGCGATACTTCCAACGCATCCTCAGTTGATTATCAAACGGCCGACACCGATACGTTCACGGTCGGGTGCGCCGACACCGTAAACAATCAGGGCGGAGCTTACGGACGTTGTGACTTCGCCACCGTCGTCGCCACGCTTACTTTCGCTCCGGGTGACACGAGCAGGACTCTCACCGTTCCGATCATTGATGATGCGCACGTCGAAGGTGACGAGACTTTCCAGGTCAAGCTCATGAACGGCGGGAGTGCCACCATAGGCCCGCCCGCCACCGCCACTGTCACCATCCATGACAACGACGTGCCGGGAGAGCCGAACCCGATCTTCTTTTCGCCGTTCTTCGTGCGGCAGCATTACCTCGACTTCCTCTCACGCGAGCCTGAGCCGTCGGGACAGCAAGCATGGCTCAATGTATTGAACAACTGCTCCGACGTGAACAACAACCCGTCGTGTGACCGCATCCTGGTCTCGCAATCGTTCTTTGGCTCGCAGGAGTTTCAGTTGAAGGGTTTCTACGTTTTCCGCTTTTACAAGCTGGCCTTCAACCGCCTGCCCGAGTATCTGGAGATCATTCCGGACATGAGCTTCGTGGCGGGCGCGACGCCCGAAGAGGTCTTTGCGCGCAAGGCCCAATTGGCGGTCAACTTCACCACGCGCCAGGAGTTCCTGAACGCCTACGGGCCACTGTCAAACGCTAACTTCGTCAACACGCTGATGACCAGATACCAACTCACTCAGATCACCACGCCCGATCCTGCCAACCCGGACGGCACGCAAAAAGTGACGCTGACGAGCGCCGATCTCATCAACCAACTGAACAACAACACGCTTTCGCGCGCGCAGGTTTTACGGGCCATCGCCGACTCAGATCAGGTGAGCGCCGCGGAGTTCAACAACGCGTTTGTGGCGATGCAGTACTACGGATACTTGCGGCGCAAGCCGGAGCCCGCCGGTTACAACGCGTGGCTCGGAGTTTTGCAAGGCGGGGATATTCGCACGATGGTTAGTGGCTTTATGAACTCCGCTGAGTACCGGCTCAGGTTCGGCAGCCCCAATCCTTAAAGTCATGAATCGCTGAGATCGCGCCCCGCTTGGATTCTGATTCGCAGACTTCATTCCCTACCTATCAAGGTAGTTACATCGCGACATCCTCATTGTTTATAACCCTGCCAAAGTAAGTCACTCTCTGAAAGGATTCGCGAGAGGAGAAAACGAAGTCATGTGTTACCAGAAGGAACTGTTTAGTTATTGGTCTTTCGCGCCGGTCCTTATAGTTTTGTTGTTTGGCGCCGTTGCCGTCTCTGCCCAAACCACCTCGTTTACTTATCAGGGCCGTCTAACCGATGGTGGCGCGCCGGCCAATAACAATTACGATCTGCAATTCACTTTGTGGGATGCAGCAATCGCGGGGAACCAACAGCCGCAGCCGGCGCCGACGACCATGACGAAGACGAACGTGGCGGTGACGGGCGGCGTCTTCAGCGTGCTGCTCGACTTCGGCGTTAGCGCTTTTCCCGGCGCGGACAGATTCTTAGAAGTGGGTGTCAGACCGGGCGACAGCGGCGGCGTTTTCACTATGCTCGCGCCGCGGCAGCAGATCAGTTCAACGCCTTACGCGCTGCACACGCTGAATGCGACGGCTGCCGATTCGCTCTCGAGCGCCTGCGTCGGTTGCGTGACGGATTCCCAGATCAACTCAATCGCGGCGAGCAAGCTGACGGGAACGATTCCGGCATCGAGTATTCCGCCCTCCACCGGCAATTACATTCAGAACACAACAGCCGAGCAGACGAACGCAAACTTCAATGTCTCCGGAAACGGGATCATCGGCGGCAACGCCGGCGTCGGGACAACAACCCCCACTAGCAAACTTGACGTAAGAGGCCACCTCACTCTTGATGCGGGCAGCAGTCCGGTGCTTTACACGGGCACCAATAATGCAGAGCTCAACCGGTACCTGCAATTGATCAATTCTCCGGCGGCTCCAAGTGCCTCAGGTTTGAAAGCCGGCGGAGTTCTCGTGGCTGATACCTACGACTACGCCAATCCAGGCAAGAACAATCTGGTCGTCAAAGGAAACATCGGCATCGGCACAAGCAGTGCCGTGGCGCGCCTTGACGTCCGCGGAACGCTGGCGCTTGATCCCGGCCAAAGCCCGAGCCTGTTCACTGCAGCTACGGGTGGGGAGCAGAACCGTTACTTGCAACTATTTAACTCTCCCAGTTTCTTTAGCGCATCGGGACTCAAAGCCGGCGGGCTATTGGTCTCGGACAGTTACGCTTTTGCGAATCCGGGAAAGAATGATCTGATCGTCAAAGGCAATACCGGCATCGGCATAGCAACACCAAGGCATCGGTTGAGCGTCGCCGGTGGGCCAGGATGGACCAGCGCCGTGTGGGGTGGCGCAGTGGAGTTAACGAACGGCTCGGCAATTGGATGGCAGACGAACGCCGCCGGCAGTCGCTTCGGCATTGGTCACACGAATGGGGGACTCTTCTTTTTTCGTACCGCCGCTGATCCTGGCTCAATTACCGGCGCACCTGACTACGACATGTTGATCGCTGATTCAGGTAACGTGGGTATAGGGTCAATTGCTCCGGAATCGAAACTTCACCTTTCGGGACGTGCCAGTCTTCTGAGCCCGTTTCGCGGCATGACGATAGATCAAAACCTTGGCGCCGCCGGCGCAGATTTTAGCGGCTACAGTTTCCAGGTACGAAGCACCCTGAACAATGTCACTACCACGGATTTCATTATCAATTCGCTTGGCAACGTCGGCATCGGCACTGCCGCGCCCACCACAGCCAAGCTGGTAGTGAGCGACACGAGCATCGGCACAGGTGTCGCCGGCTTCAGTTCAGCCGGCTCAGGGGTGTTCGGCGAGAGCGCGAGCGCGCGCGGGTGGGGCGTGTATGGTCGGAACAATGCCGGCGGCTATGCGGTGTATGCCGACGGCAACGCGGGCCAGGGACTCGACAAGGGTGGCTTTGTCAAAGCCATGGCCCTGGTCAAAGACGATGGCAAGGTGGTGCTTTGTTACAACTCGCAAGCCACTGGCACGGACATCAACACCCCGCCGTGCAAGATCAAGGTCACATTCCAACCTGAAGGCTACTATCTGGTGGATTTTGGCTTTGACGTATTCAATCGCTTCATCTCACTAACGCCGCGGACGCTAACCGACAACCAAAGAGCGCCGATAGATGTCACCGCCACTCTCTCCGGACCACAAAGCAACCACAATCAGGTAAGGGCATTCTTCCGGAGTTCAGATGGAGCCAGGACGGGGTTCTATATTTTTCTCTATTGATGGGAGAAGTCGCAATGAGATACCGCAATGGCCTTCTGACCTTAGCTAGAGAACTCTTTGCGATCGGTTCGCCTGGTATCTACCGCCACAGAGATGACATGGCGGTTTCGCTAAGGAGAGAGATTATGTTTAGAGCAATTCAAGCGCGAGCGTGCGGGGCCATCGTCATGTTGGTATTGGCACTGGCTAGCGCCGGCATGGTCTGCGCCCAGAGCACGGCTTTCACTTATCAAGGCCGGCTGACCGACGGTGGCGCGCCCGCCAACACAAACTACGATTTGCAATTCACCCTGTGGGATTCCGCCGTCGCTGGTACGCAGCAGCCGCAGCCCGCGCCTGCTACGCTGACGAAGACGAACGTAGGGGTAACGGGCGGCGTCTTCAGTGTGCTGCTCGACTTCGGCGTCAGTGCCTTTCCCGGCGCGGACAGATTCTTAGAGGTCGGTGTCAGACCTGGAGGCGGCTCCGTTGCGTTCACGCTACTCGCGCCGCGCCAACAGATCAGTTCAACGCCTTACGCGCTGCGCACGCTGAAGGCGACGGCTGCCGATTCGTTGTCGAGCGCCTGCGTCGGTTGCGTGACGGATGCGCAGATCAATTCGGTGGCTGCGAGCAAGCTGACGGGCACGATTCCGGCGGCGAGTCTGCCGGCGGGCGGCAGCTTCATACAGAACCAGAACACGACCACACCGCAGACTGCGAACTTCAACATCAGCGGCAATGGAATCATCGGCGGCAGGGAGTATATCGGTGGCAACATTTCCCTCGGGGGCATCGCGAGCCAGGCACGCGACAAGGGTGGGTGGGTAAAAGCGATGATATTGGTTACCGTTGATAAGAGTGTTTCCTTCAACGGAAACGGAGACCTTATCAATCCAGCAATCGCCAGATGCTACAACTCGCAAAGTGGGGCTTCGATCCCGGATTGTGGCTTCAAAGTTATTGTACCTTCTTCTAATAAAGCGACCACCCGTGTTGATTTCGGGTTTCAGGTCAATGATCGATTTATTTCTGTCACCCCGGCATTGTTTAATGCGCCGGCTGGTGTGCGGGCTCAAGTCATCACCGCACTGACCTCGGACCAAACCGGCGGTTTAACCGCGAATCAGGTTGAGGTCAACGCACCTGGCCCATATTTCATCTTCGTCTTCTAACATCCAGGAACCTTGAATGCTTGGAGAAGAACAAAGAAAGAGAGAGGGCGCCGCAATGCAAACTAGAATCCAACAATCATCCGCGAAGGTGCGAGCGCGAAGCGGGCAAAAGTCTGTGGCCCTCGCGCGCGTTTTCATCTTTTTGCTCTCGTGTGCCGCTCTGATTCTCGGTCTCGACCCCAGTCAGCTCGCAAGATTAAAATCTTTTTCTGCGAACAAATCTGCGGACGCACAGAAACAGCTCGCGCACAGCAGAGCGTCTGTGACAGCAGTCTCAAAGGCATCTCGTTTGACGCTGCCGGCGCAACTTCACTACTTGCCGCTGCGAACCAGAAATCTTTTGGCCCGATTGGCGCTTGCAGAAACTACGTTCACCGTTATCACCACGGCGGACAACGGCAGCAACATATTTCCTTCGTCCGGCTCGCTGCGTGAGGCAATTGTCAACGCAAATAACTCTGGCGGCGGCACGATCAACTTCGAGATTCCCGCGTCCGATCCTAATTGCAACGCCACGACTCATGTCTGCACGATTACGAGTATCACCAGATCTCCGCCTGACATCTACGCGCCGGTCACGATTGACGGCTACACGCAGCCGGGCGCGAGTGCGAACACGCTCACTACGGGCGACAATGCCGTCTTGCTCATCGAGCTGAACGGCAACCTCACGAGCGGTCTGAGCGGACTCAATATCACCGCCGCGAACTGCACCGTGCGGGGTTTGGTCATCAACGGCTTTAATCAAAACGGCATCGCCCTGTTCGAGAGCGTCGCCACGAACACGCACATCGAGGGCAACTTCATCGGCACGAACGCGGCGGGCACGGCGGCGGTCGGCAACGGTACGGGCGTCTATTTCCAGCGCGCCAACGGCAACCAGATCGGCGGCACAGACCCCGCCGCGCGCAACCTCATCTCCGGCAATGGCTATGGCATCCTGATCGAAAACGGCGGCGGCGCAGTCGGCGTTGGCAACGTCATCCAGGGCAACTACGTTGGCACGAACGCGGCGGGCACAGCCGCCGTCCCCAATCAGGCGGGCGGCGGCATCGTGATTAACAGCGGGCAGAACAACCTCGTCGGCGGCACGACGCCGGGCGCAGGCAATCTCGTCTCCGGCAATCTCCTCTCCGGCATACGCTTCGCCAGCAGCTTTCCCGCGGCCGGTTTTAATGTGGTCCAGGGTAACCTAATCGGTACCGATATCAGCGGGACGGCGCCGCTAGGCAACGGCAGCTGGGGCGTTGACATTACCACGGTCGCAGGTGGGCCAACTGCAACCAACAATATAATTGGCGGTACAACTGCGGCGACCCGCAACATAATCTCTGCCAATGCTGCCGGCGTTAGGGTGGGCGGCGACAGCAACACGGTCCAGGGTAACTTCATCGGCGTTGGGCTGGACGGCGTCACTGTGCTCGGTAATCATGGTGACGGCATCTTTGTCAACGGCAATAACAATCACGTCGGCGGCGGTAATGTGATTGCTTACAGCGGCACGCCGGGCCAGAACGACAGGGGCAGAGGCGTGTTCGTTTATGACGGCTCGGGCAACACCATCAACGGCAACTCGATTTTTTCCAATGGCAACCCCGGCTTTCCACTTAGCGATCGGGGAATCGCCCTCGGTACCGTAGCGATCACGGCAAACGATGGTTGTGACGCGGACACGGGCGCGAACAACTTGCAGAACTATCCCGTGCTCGCGTCCGCCACGCTCGACGGCGAGACCACGATGATCGAAGGGACGCTCAGCAGCTCACCGAATACACAGTTCCGCATCGAGTTCTTCGCCAATGATGCCTGTCATCTTTCTGGCTTTGGTGAAGGCAAGACATTCCTCGGCGCAGGCGTGGTGACGACCGACGGCAACTGCACGGCGGACTTCGCAGGCAGCAACGCGATAGTCTTGCAAACGGGTGTTCAAGCAGGCCAGTTAATTACGGCGACAGCGACAGACCCTGCCGGCAACACCTCGGAGTTCTCGCAGTGCATCGCAGCGACAGTGATAACGCCGACGCCGACGCCGACACCGACGCCGACACCGACACCGACACCGACACCGACGCTGTCACCAACGCCGACGCCGACGCCGACACCAACGCCAACACCAACGCCAACACCAACGCCGACACCGACGCCGACACCGACACCGACACCGACGCCGACACCAACGCCAACACCACCTCCCCCTCCGACGCCGACGCCGACGCCAACCTCAACGCCTACTCCAACGCCTACGCCAACACCCGGAAGCTTCAGCGAGTCCAGTTATGTTTTTGCTGGGGGCGGAGGTGATCGCAGCAGCAACGGCAGCGTCGATCTGTTCGGCACGCTGGGACAGTACGACACTGGATTCAGCAGAGGCGGCGCGTACACACTCGACACAGGCTTCTGGCCGTCGAGCCTGGCGCAGACTTTCGTCCCGGCGAGCACACCCGCCGGCACAAACGTGAGTGTGCAGTTGGGCGGGATCACGATCAACTTCGACCGGGTCACCGCGCCGGGGCTCACGGTTATCCAACCCACTGAGCCGTGCACACCCGGTGACCCATGCCGGCTGCCGGAGGGCTACACGGTCTTCAATAACCTCGCGTTTGACATCTCGACGACGGCCACTGTGACGGGAGCCATCACGGTCGCCTTCGACCTGGACATCTTACTTCCCACCGATCCCTGTCAACCCGGTGTTCCTTGCAGGTCTTCGCTCGTCTCCACGCTAAGTGTATTCCACGGGGAGAACGGCGTGCTGGTTGACCGCTCAATCATTAGTGCTACACCTGGTCAACCGTGCCGGTTGATTATTGGTACACTCCCGGTTGATCCTTGTAGGACCATCTTCGCAAGAGTCAACTCCCTCAGCCCGTTCGTCATCGCTGAGCCGCCTCCGCTGGCTGCGTTGCAGTCCACGCTCGACGATCTGCGCGCCCTGCGCCAGACCATCACCAACCAGCGTGACGCGCATTGGCTCGACGACTCCATTCGCGATCTGACCCGCGCGCTCATCCCGTCGCTGTGGCTCGATCCGGCGCACATACAGCCGCACGGCGGAGAGCCGGTCTTCGAGGAGACGAAGAATGCCGCCAGGAAGCTAACCGAGCTGATGTCGGACAGCCATAACCAGATCCCTGCTGCAACCCTGCGCTTCTATATCGACCGCATCCTCAACGTCGATCGCCGTCTTGCTGTTATCACTATTACCGGCGCGCAAGTCGCAGGCGCCAGCCCGGAGCTCATCACCCGCGCCATAAATAGTCTCAACGAGGGCGATGCCGATATGGCAGGCGGTAAATTTGAGAAAGCGATAGCGGATTATACCGAAGCCTGGCGCCGCGCTACGCCGGTCATGTAAACACTATTGGTTGAGCAGGTCCTGAATCAGCCGATGACCATACCGTTGAACGGCGAAAGTGCGGTGGGACGAGTGTTACCTGGCACAGGCCAAACTGAGAGGTCATAGTCTTGACTCTCAGTTAGTGCACTTACAAACCCGTCCTTCGCTCCAGCTCTTCAGGATAACGTGCTCCTTGCACATCGATTTGTGACGCTGCGCGATCGATCTCCCGCAGATCGCCGGCGGTGAGTTCAATTTCAACTGCGCCGATGTTCTCCTCCAGGCGATGCAGCTTCGTTGTGCCAGGGATGGGAACAATCCAGGGCTTCCGGGCCAGCAGCCATGCCAGCGCAATTTGAGCAGGTGTCGCGTTCTTGCGGTCTGCGATTTGGCGAAGCAGATCAACCAGGGCCTGGTTGGCCTTGCGAGCCTCGGGCGTAAAGCGAGGAACGATGTTGCGGAAATCAGACTTGTCGAACGTCGTGCTCTCGTCGATCTTTCCCGTAAGGAAGCCCTTCCCCAGAGGACTAAATGGAACGAAGCCGATGCCCAGTTCTTCACACGTCGGCAACACTTCCTGTTCAGGCTTTCTCCACCAAAGCGAATATTCGCTTTGCAGCGCAGTGACCGGCTGGACTACATGCGCCCGACGCAGGGTTTGCATCCCTGCTTCAGAAAGTCCGAAGTGCCTGACCTTACCTTCCTGAATCAAATCTTTCACGGCTCCTGCCACGTCTTCGATCGGCACGTCCGGATCAACGCGATGTTGATACAAGAGATCGATGTGATCGGTCTTCAGTCGCTCGAGCGATGCTTCGGCCACCTCCTTGATGTGCTCGGGCCGGCTATCCGTGCCGCTCTGCTTGTCACCGTCGAACTTGAACCCGAACTTGGTCGCGATCACCACTTGATCACGCACCGGTGCGAGCGCTTCGCCAAGAAGTTCTTCGTTCTTAAATGGGCCGTAGGCTTCGGCGGTATCGAAGAATGTAATACCGCGTTCGACGGCAGCTCGAATCAGCGAAATCGCGTCCTGCTTATCTGCGGCTGGACCGTAACCATAGCTAAGGCCCATACAGCCGAGGCCCAGAGCCGACACTTCCAAGTTGCTATTTCCCAGTTTGCGCTTTTGCATTGTTGTTCCTTCCAAGTGTTCTTTCAGGGCACGGCTGTGCCGTCTGATGTGCGGGAGGCCTCCGGCCTTCCGGCAAGTTGATATTGAATGTCGAGCTATGCTTTGGGGCGCAGCCCCAAAATCGTCGTGCCAATCGACGGAAGCGCGGAGCGCTTCCGCACATCAGGCGGCGTAGCCGAACTACGGTGGCGCAACTTTTGGCAAACCCGATGCTGATGATACTACTTGCTTCTCTCCATTCGCGTCTTACTCAGCTCTGATATTGTTCGTCGCTCACCTTCTCCATCCAGTCGACGGTTTTGCCGTTAACATGTTCCAGGATCGCGATGTGCGTCATCGCCGTAGTTGAAGTGGCGCCGTGCCAATGCTTCTCACCCGGCGGGCACCAGACCACATCGCCCGGCCGAATTTCCTGTTTCAGGCCACCCTCGGTTTGCACCCAGCCACATCCGGATGTGACGATCAGATTCTGCCCGAGTGGATGCTTATGCCAAGCTGTCCGGGCGCCGGGCTCGAACGTAACACTGACGGCGAGCACACGTGCCGGATCTGGTGCCTGAACCAGCGGGTCAATACGTACAGCTCCAGTGAAATATTCATCCGGCCCTTTGCCGGAGGGCTGTGAGCCACTTCTCTTGAGTTCCATTTTTGAATTCCTCCGTTTGCTGTCTTCCACGAATTCACCTGGAAGTGCAACAGATTACCGATTGGAATTTGGCCTGCGCGTCTCGAGGATTTGCTGCCGTGTATGTTAAACCCATTGACCATTCTGAACCGGAAATGCGAGAATCGGTGAATCGCATTGGCCCATATACCGTCCAATGCAGTAATAGCTCAAGGGCCAGGCAACCACTCCGCATTCAAACGCTTGCCGGTTAGCCTCTTCTAAGTTTCCCGCATAGTTCGCCCGAGCCAGGCTAAAGACGTCCGTCTTTGCTTACCACAGCATGTCACCGCGAATCCGATCTGGAACATAACCACGTGAAACCACACTCGACTCAGACTAATACAACGCCGGTTGAAGAGCACCCGCTGCCGTGGTCCATAAAAGCCCGAGTGCTCCTGCTCCTCGGAACTGTTTCGTGGCTGGTGGTTATTAGTGCCGGCCTTTGGATACTTTGGGGTTACGAGAATACTCCCGGCAAAGCTGCCGAACCGCCGCAAGAATGGCCTGCTGCCAGCAGAATTCAACCGGCGCGGGACCATGCGACGCTGGTCATGTTGGCCCATCCACATTGTCCCTGCACGAGAGCCACGATAGGCGAACTGGCCTCAATCATGGCCCATTCTCAGGGGAGATTGACTGCTTACGTCCTCTTTCTCAAACCAGCCGGCTTTTCTGATGATTGGGAGAAAAGTGATCTCTGGCAGAGCGCCGCCGCGATTCCTGGAGTGAACGCCATTATTGACGACGACGGTGCCGAGGCGGATCGCTTTCATGCAGCTACCTCGGGCCAAACGCTTCTCTATGATGAGGGTGGCCGATTACTATTCAGCGGCGGAATTACAGGTTCGCGCGGCCACTCCGGCGACAACGCGGGCCATAGCGCGATCGTATCATTCGTAAATTCGGGAAGCGCCGAGCGAACGGAAACTGCGGTCTTTGGTTGTCCGTTATTCGATCCAGACTCTGAATGCCGAGTGTCAAAAGATGAGCTACGTAAACACTGACCCTGCCGAAAGGCGCACGCGTCGGATTGTAGAACTCTTCGACGAACATCAGCAGGATATTTGTAAGCGCACGGACCACATGTTCGCGGTCTTGATGTCAATTCAATGGATCGCGGGGATTGCCGCGGCTTACTGGATTTCGCCTTTGGCCTGGGCCGGCGGGACCAGCCGCGTGCACCTGCATATTTGGGCCGCAGTGTTTCTGGGTGGGGCGATCAGCTCTCTGCCGATTGTCCTGGCGGTTACTCAACCTGGCCGCGTTTCAACTCGTTACACGATCGCCGTGGGACAGATGTTAATGGGGGCATTGCTGATTCATCTCACCGGCGGCCGGATCGAAACACACTTCCATGTATTCGGTTCGCTGGCCTTCCTTTCTTTCTATCGCGACTGGCGCGTGCTGGTTCCGGCGACGATTATCGTGGCGGCGGATCACTTTCTCCGCGGGATCTTCTGGCCGCAGTCCGTTTACGGCGTGCTGGCAGCCAGCGAGTGGCGTTGGGTTGAGCATGCAGGGTGGGTTTTGTTCGAAGATACGTTCCTCCTGATTGCGATTAAGCGGAGCGTTAGTGAGATGTGGGGCATCGCTGAGCGCACCGCGGAGGTTGAGAGTCTGAATCAGGGACTCGAAGATCATGTCGCTGAACGGACACATCAGTTGGCCGACGCCAATCAGAACCTTCTGGCAGAAGTAAATGAACGCAAATCAGCCCAGGCGGAACTGGAGCGAAGTGAAGAACAGCTGCGTCAATCTCAAAAGATGGAGGCGATTGGGCAACTGGCGGGCGGCGTGGCCCACGACTTCAACAATCTTCTTACGGCCATCGTCGGTCACAGCGAATTGTGCTTGCAACGTCTTACTCCTGAGGACCCGTTCCACCGTCACATTGAAGAGATAAGGAAATCAGGAGAGCGGGCCGCCTCTTTGACTCGCCAGCTCCTGGCTTTTAGCCGCAAACAGATCCTGCAACCCGAAATTATCGATCTCAATCAGATTGTGGTTGACATGAGCAAGATGCTGCAGCGTTTGATTGGTGAGGACATTGATCTGCGGATGGCGCTGGCGGCGGATCTGGGAAAAGTTAAGGCTGACCCTAATCAGATTGAGCAGGTCTTACTGAACCTTTCCATCAATGCTCGCGATGCCATGCCCAGGGGTGGCCGGCTGACAATCGAAACCAGGAATGTGGATCTGAGCGAAGAATTCGCGCGCGACCACGTTTCAGTCTCTCCAGGAGAACACATAATGCTGGCGGTGAGCGATGACGGATGTGGCATGGACTCAGAGACCCAGGCACATGTTTTTGAACCTTTCTTTACGACTAAAGAGGTCGGCAAAGGCACCGGGCTGGGGTTGGCCACGGTATACGGGATCGTAAAGCAAAGCGAAGGAACCATCTGGCTCTACAGTGAAGTGGGGCGTGGCACTACGTTTAAGATCTACCTGCCATATGCTGAAGGGCCTGTGGAAGAAGTTGATGTAGAAGCCGATAAGTTCGAATTATTGCAAGGGACTGAGACAGTCCTGCTGGTTGAGGATGAAGCCATAGTAAGGCAGATGGCTGCGGAAATACTTCGCGATAGCGGCTATCACGTGCTGGACGCGAAAAACGGCCCCGAGGCGTTGAGGTTGGGAAGGCAACATCCAGGAGTAATTCACCTGATGCTGACGGATGTAGTAATGCCACAGATGAGCGGCCGTGAGTTGGCCGAGCAGTTAACGCCTTTGCGCCGCGACATGAAAGTCCTCTACATGTCCGGATATACCGACGATGCAATCGTTCATCACGGTGTGTTGGATGAAGGAACTGCCTTCATTGGAAAACCATTCACGCCGCGGAACCTGACGCGCAAAGTACGGGAGCTCCTCGACGCACTAGTGGTGGTTTGATCGACGTTACCCGCGAGAAGAAGCCGAACTTCAGATACGGGCAGCCCTCTAAGGCTGCCTGTTCTTGTTTGTGCGCGGAATCAGAGACGCGAGACAGGTTTGGTCATGGGCGCTTTATCCGGATCGCTCGCGGCTTAACATCGCGTAGACAGTCGGCGTAACAACCAGTGAAAGCAAAAGCGCCACTGCAAGACCGCCGATGACTGCGATTGCCAAGGGCTGTAAAAGTTCGGCTCCGGAGCCGAGCGCCAGAGCCAGCGGCAGCATTCCCAGGATCGCGGCCAGCGAAGTCATCAGCACCGGTCGAAAGCGCCGGCGACCGGATCGCAGCAGCGCCTCGCGCAAACTGTCACCCGCAGCCAGATGATCCTCGACCGCATCAAGCATCAGAATGCCGTTCTTGGCAACGATGCCCACCACCATGATCATGCCCATCAGCGAAACCACGTTGAGCGTGGTTCCGGTGATGAACAATCCTAAGAGCACGCCTCCCAAAGCCAGCACCGCCCCCGCCACGATCGAGATCGGATGAGTGAACGATCGAAACTCGATCAGCAAAGTAATAAAGACCAGCACCACCGCCAGAAAGAGCGCCAGCGCCAGCTCGCGAAAGCTGGCCTGCTGCTCCTGGTAAAGACCGCCATATTCCACAGTCATGCCAGGCGGGAATTTTACGTCCTTCGCCATCAGACCCTTGATCTCATTGATGCCGGTGCCGAGGTCCTTGCCTTCCAGCCGTCCGGTCACAGCTACTGTCTGGCGCAAGCCATCGCGATGGATCTCTGTTTGCCCCTGGTCGTAATCAATGTCCGCAACTTGATCCAACCGAAAGAGATTTCCCGACGATGAGCGAACCTGCAGCGCCCGCAGTTGGCTGAGCGAGTTGCGCGCCTCAGGCGGGAAGATAACGCGCACAGCAATGAGCCGATCCTGCTGCAGGATAGTTGAGCTGGCGTCGCCCGTCATCGCGGTGGTCACAGTATTAGCGACGTCGCTTGCTGTCACGCCAAGCAGCGCCGCGCGCTGCGGATCAATATTGAAAATCACCGCCGGCCCGCTGACGATGACGCCGCTCTTGGTGTCAACCACGTAATTCAGTTTCTTGATTGTCGCTTCAACTTCTTCGGCTTTCTGATGCAGGGCATTGGCATCTTCACTGAATAGCTTAATCTCGATGGGTTCAGGGGAGCTGGTGAGATCGCCAATCATGTCGGGAAGAATGCCGACGAATTCGATCTCCAGTGAAGGCTCCGACTTTTCAATCTCCCTGCGCAGATCGCTGATCACCTCGTCCGTCGCCCGCGCGTGTCCCGGTTTGAGTTTTACTGCGACGTCCCCTTTGTTTGGCTCGGTAATGAACAGGCCCAGCTCGAGTCCGGTGCGCCGGGAGTAGCTTTCCACTTCGGGAACTTTTCGGATCATCTCCTCCACGTGTTGAAGTATGCGATCGGTTTCCTGCAGCGAGGCGCCCGGGGGAGCGAGATAGTCGAGAATGAAGGCGCTTTCGTCGAATTCAGGAATGAACTCCGAACCAAGAAATTTGTAAAGAGCAAACGAGCCCAACATGACTCCGAGCACCATCACTATGACCAGCCAACGATTATCCAACGCCAGCCGCAGCACTGATTCGTAACGTCGTCTGACAGCTACCAGAACACGGCCTTCTTCGCGTTCTTCCTCGATCTCATCGGCCAGCAGCTCCTGGTCCCGTGATTCGCCGCTCATTTCCGATTCCGAGAGGTGCCTGCGTTTGGCTTTAACGAAGCGTTCGGCCAGTACGGGAGTGAAAAAGAGTGCCAGCACAAGAGATGTCAGCAATGCTACCGCCATTGTAAGTGCCAGCGAACGAAAGAAAACGCCAGTGACGCCGGTCAGCAGCGTTAACGGTAGAAACACGACGACGGGTGTCACTGTGGATCCGATAATCGGCACGGTAATTTCGGTGATTGCGCTCTCGACCGCCGCGCGGCGCGATTGGCCGCGGGCCATGTGGGTATAGATGTTTTCGACGACAACGATCGCATCGTCGATCACCAGTCCTATGGCCGCGGCTACGCCACCCAGGGTCATCAGGTCGAAGCTCAGACCCGCCAGCCACATCGCCAGGAATGTGACCAGCACCGTAACCGGGATCACCAGAATCGCGACGAAGGTGGTGCCCCAGTTGCGCAGAAACGCGTAAAGAATCGCGATCGAAAGAAGCAACCCAATTAAGATCGAGTCGCGCACCGATTTGATGGATTCCCGCACCAGCAGCGATTGGTCGTAATAGGCGGCGACCCGGACGTCCTTCGGTAGTTCATTGCGCATGGCAGCCAGCTCTGCCTTCACTTCATCGACCACGGCGACGGTGTTGGCATCGGGCTGGCGAAGGATATTGACGAGAACCGAAGGCTTGCCGTCCGCGGTGACGATCGTGTATTGCGGTTCTACTCCAGAGCCAATCGTGGCCACATCGGCCAGAGTCACCGGCGCATTGTTTACAGTAGCTACAACGATGCTATTTAAGTCTTCCGGCTTCTTTGCCTGGCCACTGATCAGCGCCAGCTCGAGCTGGTGGTTCTCTTCAATCAATCCGGGGCTGGCAAGGATGTTCGAATTGCGCACCGCGTCCACCACCTGCTGGACCGAAACGTTGTGCGCTACCAGCCGCTCGGGATCCAGAGTGACGTGATACTCGCGCACTTTTCCGCCGGCCACGCCTACATTTGCAATTCCCGGCAGGCGGGCCAAACGCGGCTTGATCGTGTAGGTCGCGAGATCGCGCAAACTCGCGAGGTCGCGCTTATCGGAGGTAAGGCTGTATCCGGTAACCGGGAAGATAGCGAAGGTGAGCCGTTCTACATTGGTAATTGAGGCAGTGGGTGGCAGGGTCGACGAGAGTTGCGACAGCCTGGCCTGGACCAATTGCAGCGATTGCAGGATATCAACACGCCAGTCGAAGAACAGACTTACCTCTGAAGCTCCGCGCGCGGTGGTCGACTTGATGCGCACGATGCCGGGTATACCGTTCATCGCCTCCTCAATCGGCCGCGTGACCGAGACCAGAGTTTGGGGCGCGGGCACCACATCGTTTTCCACGATGATGACAATGCGCGGGAAGTTGGTTTGCGGAAATATCGCCACCGGCAATTGCCAGGCGGCATAGAGGCCCGCCGCACTCAAGAGTGCGATCATCACCAGAACTGAGCGTGACTGGTTGGAGACGAGACGAGCTAACCTCATGGGATTCCTTTTGGAGTGCGCCCGGCAGAGCGAAGCGGCGACGGCGCTTATGTCCGACAAACTTCAGGAAGCTCTGAATAAGTTTGATGAACCACGCCTCTAGCTATGTTTGCCAGGTCGCAGAGCTTCCGGGGTCAGTGTTTTACTTTTAGTGGTTCACTTTTTGTTCGTTTCGCTGTTCGGAGCGG